>ERZ772991.7-NODE-7-length-271315-cov-16.564223_pt1 | contig 271315 bp, 259 predicted proteins | sample MGYA00511128_ERZ772991 | MGnify/ENA primary metagenome ERZ772991 (study PRJEB29015, sample SAMEA2737655) | human gut metagenome | biome: human gut; feature: human-associated habitat; material: faeces | place: China | collected 2012 ... | reverse complement strand
TATTTCTCCGCCAGTATGCTGTTATTCTCTTTTCTGGCTTTTTCTGCTTTTTTATTCAGTTCGTTTTCTTTGTGTCCCGCTATGTCTCCTATGAGGCGGTATCCTACTTGGAAGAGGATGTTTACGTATTCCTGTTTTTCTTCTATTTTCTTTTTGTCGAAGATTTCGGAAAGTGTGTTAAGCGCGTTTGCTGTGTCGTGGCTGATTTCTTTGTCTGTCTTTTCTTTTGTGGTGGTGATGATACTGTCTGCTATGGCTGCATAGGTGGTGCTTCCTGCTTTCCCTTTCACGGGGAGTAATTTAAAATCTTATTGAAAACTATAACATGAATAAAATCATCGCAAGTAATATTATTCCACCTCCAACAAAACTGGCAATCGACTTTTGATATAACATTGAAGATTTTTGAATAATATGATTACTATCTTTTTCTTTTTTCATTTCAAGTCTAAGAAAAAGTCCATTAATTATCCCTCCTGCCCCTATTAAAAATCCACCTATTATGACAAACTGAGAGCTTAATATTCCCATAATATGACCAAACACAAATGGCCCTCCAAATATAAGCAATAAAAATGGTATTAATTTGTAAAATATTCCAGATATTCCCCAACTATTTTTTCTTTTTATACTCACATATACCATTCTTACTAACAACAAAGGAATACAAATTAATATTATCCAGATACGAGGGTCAAATGCATTAACTCTGATCATTTCTACCAAGAATTCCATTTACTTCTTTACCTCCTGGTAATACTTTCTAACTTCCTCTTCTTTATCAGTAGGTCTCTCTGCTTTTATATATTCTTTAAATAATCGCCAAATGCACCTGAACTAAGCAGACATACAAATAGAATCGTTACAAATAAATTATTAGAGCCATGACCAATAACGCTATACTAGATCCCCAAAAACTTTTTATTAAGAATTTATACTTTTCTATTTCCATTTTAGAAAAGTGCATACCTTCCTCTTTTAATAAACTTTTCACATACCACCCTCCCATGAATCCACCAAAAATCACCACAGAAAACACCTTTATTACCCAATCACCTTTGATTATATTAGAAACCCCTCCCAACGTAATTATTGAGCTCGCAAACAATGGTACCATTGTCATAACATATAAGGTTTTTGTTAATCGTTTCCATTTTTTACATGTTTTTATATAGAAATATATAGCTTTTATCATTGAAATAATGGTACAACACAAAAGCACCATAAACTTGGCAATAGCCCAGAATCCACCGGCAATTAGTACATTCATCTATTCTTTACCTCCTGGTAATACTTTCTAACTTCCTCTTCTCTATCAGTAGGTGCCTCTGCTTTTATATATTCTTTCGTATAATCTCCAAGCACACCACAGCAAGGCTACCAGCGATTGGTATTCCAAACGTTGTTCCAGCAATACGCCCTAACGCTGTTCCAAAGATAACCGACGCTAAATCAGAAGTTATCACTTTATATCTATTCCATCCGCTATACAGTCTGCTGTCCTTTTGGATATCATTAAGTGCTATGCCGATTCCTACCTTACCTTTAAGTGTTTGTATTGTTTTTGGCCCAGATATTATAACGCTTTCCTATTCTAATTCTTTATCCAGGAATAAAAAACATTAATATCGGTATCAATATTATTACTCCTGCAATGAAACTGACCCATGCTTCATATTTCATCCTCTTTCTTGCATTCTCCACCTTCTTCATTTCCATAACTGCAAACATCCCATTAATCACACTCCCAACCCCCATAAGTATCCCACCAATCATATTGGCGCAAAAATCCACCAAATCAAGTACATGTGCAAATACCAATCCGCCTCCCAATAAAAATACCCATATAGGTGCCATATTCAATACAATCTCTTTTCGTCCCCAATCATGTCTTTTCTGTATGCAACTATAAATACTCCCTACAAACAGTAGTGGAATACAAATTAAAACCACCCACATACGCCAATCATATATATTTATTAGTATTTGATGTAATATTTTCTCCATTTACTTTTTTACCTCCCGATATAACAATCGGATTTCTTTCTCTTTATCGGTTAGTATTTTCTTCACCAATATGGATACGTTATTAATACAATAACCATTAACCCAATACCTCCTATCCAAAGACCTTTTTCCGCAAACCCATATTTCTCTAATTCTTGTTTTGAAAAGTGCATTGCATAGCGTTTTCTCAATGTTCTAACAAAAATACCACCCACAATTGTACCTGTAATTATCATACAAACAGCTATACTGCCCCAATTCATCGTAAGTGTTCCAGTAACACCACCTATGATGACTATATTCCCTCCCAAATATAGGCTTATGAATAAAATATATAATAATTTGACTTGCATACTCCAAAACTCATGTTGCTTCATATAAAACTGCATACTTTTTACTATAAAAATTACAATCATACATAAAAAGATCGTCAATTTTATAGTTGCTCCAAAACTATCAAGAATAAAGTTTTCCATTACCTCTTTACCTCCTGATAATACTTTCTAACTTCTTCTTTATCAGTAGGGATTCTTGCTTTTACATATTCCTTAAGGTAATCTCCACCTATTCCTCCAAGAATTCCGCCTGCAGCCGGCACCCCAAATATGGAACCAGCACCACCACCAGCTATCCCTGCAATGATCGGAATTAAATCAGCTCCCCAAGCACGATATCTGTTCCATCCGCTATACAGTCTGCTGTCCTTGGGATACCGGAAGAATTAATTACTTTATACATCTGCGTGGATCCCCGGTAAACGGACGGCGGGATGTTTCCAGTCCACTCCTAATTTCAGGTACCGGTTATATTCTTTGAACAGGCTAACGGCACTGTCTTGTGTAAAGCCTTCTTGTTTCAGATAGGCGATTCCTTTGTTGTAAGAGTTCATATTTTCTGCGTAAATGAATCCTGAGATTCCTTTTTCCGGTCCCGTGGTACGGTCTCCTGTCAGGCTTCCTGCAACGGCTCCTAAAGCGGTGCTGATGGCTTGTACGGTATCAGGGTGGGTGTCCATCCAGTCTCTTCCTTTTGTTTTTTCCATGTACGCCAAGGTAAATTCGTTCACGCTTCCCGATACGGCTCCTGACAATGCGTTCCCTCCGCTCATGGTTCCTGTCAGTGCGCCTATGGCTCCATGGAGAAGGAGTTTTTCCGTGGAGCCTTCTTTCCATCCATAGTGATCTGCCGCTTCATGGGTGCTTTGGTTACCCACTATGTTCATCATGCGGATAAGTTCCTGTTTTTCTTCTACTTTTGTCTTGTTGAAGATTTCTTTGAGTTTGTTTAGGCTGTTTAATAATAAATATATTAATCTGGCATAATCCCAACTAATAGCGCAATAAAGGCAATTATACCAAAACAAATTATTCCAAGTTGAATTCTAAACTTTCTTTTTTCAAGAATATGTTTAACATCTTTTTCTCTATTATCAATATTACTTTCCACAATTGCTTTACTCATTTCGTTAAATAACAGCCGGGTCTCTATCAAATACAAAAGCATCACGCTCACACCCAAAAATATTCGCACTATACCACTATCATAAAAATAAATATATATAAAAATTTCTGATGGCACTACCAACCATATTAAAAATTTCAAAACGATAATTTTCCAGTTTGTTGGAGCAGATATCGTCTCTATTTCTACTTTTTTTAAAACCCATTTGGCTCCGACAAAAATATAAACTATACATATTAATGTATCTATCATATATATTCCTTCCGCCTTTCTAATCGATTTCTTCCTGCATATTCTTTATCTCTTTTATCCTTTCCCTCATATGTTATCGGCAGGGAGGAGTTTCATGGATACGTCAGAGGAGCTGACGCATTTCATTTGTTCCAGCCCCTGCTCCAGACGGCGGATGTTCAGGATGTTTCCTTCTTTGATGGGAAATGCGTTTTTCCATGGGATGAGGGCGCTGTCTTTCCCGTAGATGATTTTATGCAGCCAGTCGAATTCTTCTCCCTGCCCCGATAAAATGATTTCATCTATTCTAAATACGGGCCCCGCGGCACCTTGCGTCTCTTCTTTTTCATTCAGGCTGCTTCCTATATTTTCTACACGGGGCATGCACAGCCGTTCCTGCCGATCTTCTTCTCTCTGCCGCGCTTCTTCCAGCCGCTCCTCTCCTGTGTAATTTAAAACGGGAGCAGCTGATACCGCTCCCGTCATCATGGTTAAAAAATAAAGGCTGTTACGATTTTCCCCTGCATGATCGTTCTCCCAAAGTAATATTTCAAATGTTTTTCTTATTTCCAATTATAGTTTACAGGGAAGGCATTGTAAATGTTTTCTTTGCTGCCCCTCTCCGCTTTAATTTCCTGCTGCGCCTTTTGCCAGCATGACAGAGAGATCTTCTTTTTCTTCCTGCATATCCGTCTCCTTTGCCGCCGCTTTCGCCAGATCATCAATGGCGTAAACGAGGGGTTCTTTTCCTTCATCGGGAGTAAGGAGCATCATCACATCTATATGGTCATTTTCACGGAAGAAATACGCTCTGCCGTAAAAGGGCAGGATGAGTCCGTCGGAATCAAAGGTAATTTTCGCACCCATCGTATAGAGATAGGCTTCGTCGGCTGTAAGTTTGCGATACGGCTCGAAATCGGACAGGGTGATTTTCACGCCTTCTCCTAATTCTCCCACCACGTTCTTCGCCCAGTTCTTCATTACCTCTTCCGCCCCTTTGCGCAGCGGCGAGTCCTCATCCAGAAAGGCGCGGTTCATGCGGGAAAGGCTTTTCCATTCTTTTACGGTCAGGTATTCCCGGAAAAACGGTTTCAATGTATCCGCCCCCGCAGGAGGCAGCTTGGCGGTGATAATGTAGCCGTAAGCGAATTTTCGGCTTTTTTGAAGCATGACGGAAAGCTGACCCATGTGATAGGGATAGGTGAAATCGTGGAACTTCAGTTCCTGCTGTTCAGGAATATCCTGATAGGTAAACGCAGGCGGCAGATGTGCTTTCGCAATGGACTGCAAGTCATAAGCAGACGCGCCGCCGGAAATACAGAGAACCGTCATAAAGACTGCCGCCGTTTTCGTCCAACTCATGTGCCGCTCCTTTCCAGTCCATAGAAGGCATAAAGTAAATTTTTCCCGATTTTTTCCGCCGCCGTATGGCTTCCCTGTACGATAATGAGATAATACATGCCGCCCTGCCTGTATAGATTCGTATAGACCCACATCGGATAGGACAAGTGTCTTTCGTCGGAAATAATCACCCGCGCTTCCTGGGTCCAGCGATAGGTGCCGTCATGATTTTTATAGGCATGCCACGGTGAAAAAGAAACCAGTTCCGCCTGCAGCTTCTGCCCTTTGATTTCATCCAAACGGCTGTTCAGCATCCGCTGATATTCTTCTATGCTGATTTTCGGCAGGCCGAAGAGGGAGTGCGGCCGTGTCGCATCTTCATGGAATGCGCGCTCCCAAAACCGGGCAGCCTTTTCCCGTTTCCCATGGAAGAAGGCTTCTTCCGTTCCTTTCACAACAGAGACGGAAGCGGAATAGGTGCCGCGGATATCGGATTTCCTGATCTGGTACAGATGAAGGGAGTCGTAAGGGTACGGCGCCCGGTCAGGGTACATGTCCATTCCCGGAGGCGTGGTGAGGAAGTACATCACTGCCGCCCAATCTGTTTTTCCGTAATCTTTCCGGTGTCCCGATTTCTTAAATATGGTTTCCGCGCGGCTGCCCCCTCCGTCGGTAATCTGCACGTCTTCCCCGAAAGACAGTTTCCCCAGTCCGTCGATGACGAGATCCTCCGCCGCCGCGTAAAGACAGCCTGCCAGAATGAAAGCGGACAGAGCCGCCATGATTTTTTTGAACATGGAATTCTCCTGTAATATATCATTTATCTTTTTATTGTAAGGAATCAGGGATATTTTCTCAAGTCAGGCATTTCCGTCTCCCACAAAAAATATCCCGCCATGGATTACACAGCGGGATATTTTATTTAAACACTTATTGCACGTCAGCTTGCCCATCAGCGGTTTCCGCCGTCCGGGGTTCCGCGTTATGCTGTACGGAGAGCCTGCGGTAGCGGGCAAGCCCCGTACCTGCCGGAATCAGCTTGCCGATAATGACGTTTTCTTTGAGGCCGAGAAGCGGATCCACTTTCCCTTTGATTGCCGCTTCCGTAAGAACTCTGGTGGTTTCCTGGAAAGAAGCCGCCGAGAGGAAGGAATCTGTCGCCAGCGCGGCTTTCGTCGTACCGAGAAGCAGGTTCTCACCCACCGCCGGTTTCTTTCCTTCATCTTCCAGATGTTCGTTCATGACACGGTAAGCCACGATGTCCACCGTCTGTCCCGGAAGCCATTCGGAATCTCCGGGGTCATCGATTTTGATCTTGCGGAGCATCTGATGGACGATGATTTCAATGTGCTTGTCATTGATTTCAACACCCTGTGAGCGGTAAACTTTCTGCACTTCCTTGACGATATAGTTCTGGGTCGCCTGTACGCCGAGGACCCGGAGAATATCGTGGGGATTGATGTTCCCTTCAATGAGGCGAGTACCTGCTTCGATTTCATCGCCTTCATTGACGGAAATCCTCTTTCCGAACGGAATCTTGTAGGTATCGGATGTCTCTTCATTGGTCACGGTAACAATCTTGATATTCGCATTTTCCGGAGAGTCTTCAATGGTGACTTTGCCGGCGATATTGGAGATGATCGCGTTGCCTTTCGGCTTGCGCGCCTCAAACAATTCTTCGACACGGGGCAGACCCTGGGTAATATCTTCTGCCGTTGCGACACCGCCCGTATGGAACGTACGCATGGTCAGCTGGGTGCCCGGTTCGCCGATGGACTGTGCGGCGATGATGCCTACCGATTCGCCGATTTCCACATGGCGGCCTGTTGCCAGGTTCCTGCCATAGCACTTCGCGCATACGCCGTGTTCGGAATGGCAGGTCAGAATGGAACGGACTTTCAGACGGTCATAATGCTTTTCAATTTCAGCAGCCTGGTCGTCAGTGATTTCTTCATTCTTCGCGGCAATGATTTCTCCCGTTTCCGGATTCACCACATCTTCCAGCGGGCAGCGGCCAGCGATACGGTCAGCCAGAGACTCGATGAGACCCCCGGCTTCCGTAATTTTGCGGACTTCTACGCCTTCGGTGCCTTCCATGCGTACGGAAATCACCGGAATATCGGCAGCCAAAAGTTCTTCAGCCGCTTCCGCCGTAAGGACGGTTCCCTGCGCCAGCACTTCTTCTCCTTTGCGGTTCAGAGCCGGCGTTTCCAATTTCTTTTCAAAGAAGCGGACTGTCACATGATGTTTCACGATACTCTTGTATTCCGCCACGACATCCTCCACGCCGAAGGTAACGGTTTTCGGTTCGCCCGCTTCTCCTTCCGCTGTGGGAACGGTAACAACGACAGAATCAACGAGGAAACGGTTCATAAGGGCCACATCGGACGCATCCAGTGTTTTCCCCTTCACAAGGAGAATTTCCCCGCTGCGCCGGTTCATGACGTCTTCTTCGAGAATGGAACCGTCCAATTCAGCGCGGTGGACATTATAACGGCTGCGGACAGCCGCCTTGGAAACCAGTTTATTCCATTCACGGTCGAAATTGAGTATCTGCACATCGCAGTCTTCTTCCCGAATGATGACATCCTGGGAAACATCGACAAGGCGGCGTGTGAGGTAACCGGAGTCTGCCGTACGGAGAGCCGTATCGGCAAGACCCTTGCGGGCGCCGTGGGAAGACGTAAAGTAGTCAAGGACGGTCAGCCCTTCACGGAAGTTTGCCTTAACAGGCAATTCTACCGTTTTACCGGATGTATCGGCAATCAGGCCGCGCATCCCCGCCAGCTGGCGGATCTGGTTATCGTTACCGCGGGCGCCGGACTGGGCCATCATGGTGAGCGGATTCATTTTCGTCATGGACGCTTTCATCGCTTCACCGACATCATTAGTCGCTTTTTCCCAAATTTTAACGACTTTCCTGTATCTTTCATCATCCGTCATCAGGCCGCGGCGGAAATATTCCTTGATTTTTTCAATCTGCGCTTCACTTGCGGACAGGATATCATTTTTGGCTTCCGGTACGGCCACGTCATAAATGCCGATAGAAATGCCGGAAACAAGGGCATAATGGAATCCGAGGGCTTTAATGGAGTCCAGGAGATCTCCTGTTTCTTTGAAGCCCAGCTTCTTGAAGCAGTCATTGACAAGTTTGCCCATCTGCTTCTTGCCGATGGTGATACCGAGACCTTCTTTTCCATCAGGACGTTTATAGAAGAAGCGGAGAGGTTCGGGAATGGCATAGTTGAAAATCAGGCGCCCCGGGGTCGTGATGACAAGACCGTGTCCCGGTATGTCCACTTTAATGAAATCATGGATCTGTACCTGGTTCAGTGCATAGGCCAGCATGACTTCATCGTAATTGGTAAAGGCGTGGAATTTCGAGGGGTCAAGCGCGTCTTCCTCTTCCTTGCTTTCTTTTACAATGGTCAGATAGTATGATCCCAGAATCATATCCTGGGAAGGAATGGCGACAGGTTTGCCGTCTTTCGTAGACAGGATATTGTTGATGGAAAGCATGAGCGTTCTCGCTTCCGCCTGCGCTTCCACGGACAGAGGCAGATGGCACGCCATCTGATCGCCGTCAAAGTCCGCATTGTAACCCGGGCAGACAAGGGGATGCAGTTTGATCGCCCTGCCTTCCCACAGAATCGGTTCAAACGCCTGGATGCCGAGGCGGTGGAGTGTCGGGGCGCGGTTCAGAAGTACGGGATGTTCTTTAATAACATCACCAAGGACGTCCCAGACTTCAGGGGACAGCTTGTCCACTTTCTTTCGTGCCGATTTCAGATTGCTCGCCAAACCGCGGGCGATCAGTTCATGCATGATGAACGGTTTGAAAAGTTCGATCGCCATTTCTTTCGGCAGGCCGCACTGGTACATTTTCAGTTCAGGACCGACTACGATAACAGAACGGCCGGAATAGTCGACACGTTTCCCCAAAAGATTCTGGCGGAAACGGCCCTGCTTGCCTTTCAGCATATCGGAAAGGGATTTCAGGGGACGGTTTCCCGGGCCGCTGACCGCTCTGCCGCGGCGGCCGTTATCTATGAGGGCATCGACAGCTTCCTGCAGCATACGTTTTTCATTTCTGACGATGATTTCAGGCGCGCCCATGTCCATCAGTCTTTTCAGACGGTTATTTCTGTTGATGACACGGCGGTAAAGGTCGTTCAGGTCGCTCGTGGCAAAACGCCCGCCGTCAAGCTGCACCATCGGGCGGAGGTCCGGCGGTATAACGGGCAGCACGGTGAGGATCATCCATTCCGGCTTATTGCCCGATTTACGGAAAGCTTCCACTTCTTCCAGCCGGCGGATGCTGCGGACTTTGCGCTGGTTGCTGCTGCTGTCCACATCTTCGCGAAGCTGTTTTTCCAAGGCTTCCAGATCCAGCTGGCGGAGAAGCTTCTGAATAGCTTCCGCCCCCATCTGCGCCTCAAAAGAACCGGCGCCGTATTCCTGGACGGCCTGCTGGTATTCCTGTTCATTTAAAACCTGCTTGTCCAGAAGCTTTGTTTCGCCTTTATCTATTACGATGTAGGCGGCAAAATAAAGGACTCTTTCCAGCTGGCGGGGGGACACATCGAGAATGAGGCCGATACGGCTCGGCGTCCCCTTGAAATACCAGATGTGAGATACCGGGCAGGCCAGATCAATATGACCCATGCGTTCACGGCGTACTTTGGAGCTTGTCACTTCCACGCCGCACTTATCGCAGACCGTGCCCTTATAACGCATTTTTTTATACTTGCCGCACTTACATTCCCAATCTTTCGTCGGTCCGAAAATCTTTTCACAGAAAAGACCGTCCGGTTCTGCTTTCAGTGTACGGTAGTTGATTGTTTCCGGCTTCGTTACTTCTCCGTGAGACCATAATCTGATCGTTTCCGGAGACGCAATACCGATTTTCATGGAGTCAAATTCATTTACGTCTAACAATTGCTCAGTGCTCCTTTCCGGAAATCAGGCATCCGGGTCATCGACAAGACCCGCTTCAGTTTCTATATCAGTTTCAGTAAAAGCCGCTTCTTCATTTGCAGGAGCCGCCGCTTCCGCTTCCAGCGTATCATTGAAAGAAGCCGCATCATCTGCCGGCACTTCTTTCCCTTCTCCGGCCATGCTGGATTCCATGGCATTTCTGGCTGCGGAAACGGAATCCTCACCTTCCATGGCCGCTTTCACTTCGTCTTTATGCCAGCGTTCGCCGCCATTGGATGGTTCCAGATCGCTTTCGTCCAGCTCTTTCATGACAACTTCCTCTTTGTCTTCATTCAGGACGCGGACATCCAACCCGATGGATTGGAGTTCTTTCATAAGAACCTTAAAGGATTCGGGAACACCGGGGCTCGGAATGTTTTCGCCTTTGACGATTTTTTCATAGGCTTTGACACGGCCGATGACATCATCGGATTTTACCGTCAGGATTTCCTGTAAGGTGTACGCGGCGCCATATGCTTCCAGTGCCCAGACTTCCATTTCACCGAAACGCTGGCCGCCGAACTGCGCCTTGCCGCCGAGCGGCTGCTGGGTCACAAGGGAGTACGGGCCGGTAGAACGGGCATGGATCTTATCATCAACAAGATGATGGAGTTTCAGCATGTATTTCCAGCCGATCGTCACCTGTCCGTCGAGCTTCTCACCGGTACGTCCGTCATAAAGATCGGATTTCGCATTGACCGGAAGTCCCGCGGCGGCAAGGGTGGCAGCCAGGTCTTCATCGCGGCAGCCGTCAAATACAGGGGTCGCGATGTGGACACCGGATTCTGTCGATTCGGGCATGCCGTAGGTATCAAAATCATAGCCTGCTTCACGGAGCCGCTTTTCAAGCGCTTTCGCCTTTACGGGATCTGTCTTGGCTTCTTTGATTTCTTCGCCGAGCATATGGCAGGCCCAGGACAAATGAATTTCCAGGATCTGCCCGATATTCATTCGCGAAGGAACGCCGAGGGGGTTCAGTACCAAATCGACAGGACGTCCGTCCGGAGTAAAGGGCATATCTTCAACAGGCAGGATGCGGGAGCATACGCACTTGTTGCCGTGGCGCCCCGCCATTTTGTCGCCTTCACGGAGTTTACGTTTCTGTGCGACGTAAACGCGGACGAGTTTATTTACACCCGGCGCCAGTTCATCGCCGTTTTCACGGGTAAATTCCTTGACATCGACAACTTTTCCGAATTCCCCATGAGGCACACGGAGGGATGTGTCGCGGACTTCTCTTTCCTTATCGCCAAAAATAGCGCGGAGAAGACGTTCTTCCGGAGTCAGTTCCGTTTCCCCTTTCGGCGTTACTTTGCCAACAAGAATATCGCCGGGGCGCACATCGGCACCGATGCGTATAATGCCTTTTTCATCAAGATTCTTCAAAGCATCATCACTGACAGAAGCCAGTTCTCTTGTGATTTCTTCTTCCCCCAGCTTCGTGTCACGGGCATCACATTCGTATTCCTCAATGTGAATAGAGGTGTACAGGTCATCTTTGCAGAGACGTTCAGAAATGAGCACGGCGTCTTCATGGTTATATCCTTCCCAGGATACGAACGCCACAAGCACGTTGTGTCCGAGAGCCAGCTCGCCTCCGTCGGTGGACATACCATCCGCCAGTGTCTGTCCGGCTTCGACTTTGTCCCCTTTGTATACGATGGGATGCTGGTTGATGCAGGTGCTCTGGTTGGACCGGAGGAACTTAATCAGGTCATAAGTATCATATTCGCCGTTATCCGCGCGGACGATAATCTGTTTCCCGTTGACAGAGGTAACCACGCCTGACCGTTTTGCAAGAACGCAGACACCGGAGTCCTGGCCGGCTACCCATTCCATACCCGTGCCTACAAGAGGCGCTTCCGGGCGGAGGAGCGGTACCGCCTGCCTCTGCATGTTGGCGCCCATGAGCGCACGGTTCGTATCATCATGTTCAAGGAACGGAATGAGAGACGTACCGATAGAAACGACCTGCTTCGGAGAAACATCCATGAGATCCACTTCTTCAGGAGAAGCTTCCAGAACATCAGGACCGCGGCGGCAGGCCACATACCGGTTCAGGAACGCGCCGGTATCCGACAGCGGCTCGCTGGCCTGGGCAATAACTTTATTTTCTTCAATGTCAGCCGTCACATAGAGACATTCATTGGTCACTTCGTGGGTCTTCGGGTTAATCCGGCGGTACGGCGTTTCAATCAGGCCATACTTGTTGACAATCCCGTAATTGGACAGCGAGGAAATAAGTCCGATATTCGGACCTTCCGGCGTTTCTACGGGGCACATACGCCCATAATGGGAATAATGCACGTCGCGGACTTCAAACCCTGCACGTTCACGAGACAGCCCTCCCGGCCCCAAAGCGGACAGACGACGCTTATGCGTCAGCTCCGCCAATGGGTTCGTCTGATCCATAAACTGGGACAGCTGGGAACTGCCGAAGAATTCCTTGATGGCTGCCACGACAGGACGGATATTGACGAGCGCCTGGGCGGTCATCTTGTCCTGATCCTGGGTAGTCATTCTTTCGCGAACCACACGTTCCATACGGGACAAGCCGATGCGGAACTGGTTCTGGAGCAGTTCACCGACGCAGCGGACACGGCGGTTGCCGAGATGATCAATATCATCCTGGCGTCCATAGCCCTGGATCATATTCAAAAGATAGTCTACCGCCGCGATAATATCCGCGCGGTCAAGAATCCGATAGCTGTCATCACGCATTCCATTGGAGCAGATCACCTTGACAGGTGTTCCGTCCTCTTTCTGGGTCATGACTTCCACCATTTCTACCTTGCTGAACACGCCGCTCTTCTTCAGGATCGCGATGGCTTCCTCGTCGATAAGGGCATTCCCCTGGATAATAATTTCACCGGTTTCCGTATCCACGATAGGCCCTTCCGTACGGTGGCCCTTGAGGCGGTTTTCCCAGGAGAGTTTCTTATTCAGCTTGTAACGTCCGACCTTCGCCAGATCATAACGGCGGGGATCATAAAAGAAGTTGCGGAGCAGGGTCGTGCCGCTTTCTTCTGTCGCAGGTTCGCCGGGACGGAGCTTTTTATAAATAGCGATGAGTGCTTCTTTTGTATTCTGCGTTTCATCCTTCTTGAGCGTCTCTTCGATATGGATATCATTATTGAAAAGCTCCATGATTTCTTCATTGGAAGAGAACCCCAGCGCACGGATGAGATACGTCACGGGCATCTTGCGGTTACGGTCGATACGGACGGAAACAACGCCGTTGGCATCGGTTTCCAGTTCGATCCACGCGCCGCGGTTCGGAATGAGCTGGGCGGAATAGATTTCCTTCCCGAAAGTGTCCATTTCCTTTTTGTAGTATACGCCGGGAGAGCGGACAAGCTGGGAAACAATAACACGTTCGGCGCCATTGATAATAAATGTGCCCGTGTCCGTCATAATCGGGAAATCGCCCATGAAAAGATCATGCTCCTTGATTTCGCCGGTTTCCTTATTGACGAGCTGGACTTTGACCTGCAGCGGAGCGGAATAAGTAGCATCTCTCGTCTTGCATTCATCGATGCTGTACTTTTCTTTCTTGAAATAGTATTCGCCGAAATGCAGCGCCCATTTATGAGCACTATCCTCGATAGGAGAAATATCCGCAAATACATCCCTCAGCCCTTCTTTACAGAACCATTCGTAAGATTTGGTCTGCAAATCGAGCAGATGGGGCATCCCCAGAACTTCCTGAGATCTGGCGTAGGTATATCTTTTCTTAGTACCTACCTGGACGGGTCTGAACATTTTGCTGTTAGGCATTCCACGCCTCACCCTTTCCTTCCATATAAAATCTGAATTTCCAACACATGGGAACAGGGATGAAAAGAGGACAAGGCCAAGGAAACACCGATTAAGCCACAAAATATCCTGTACTTCATCAGTGTTCCCGATTTGAGCCGGGCTCCTCTTTTCTCCGCGAGCCTTCTCACTATATATAAATAGAGACTGTAAAACATAATTTTACACGAGCGAAAAACATTCCGCAATATAAATTCATTTTCACCTAAAATATTTTCTCTATATCTTTCTATAAAAATATTTTAGTTATAGATAAAAACTTATTTGCTATTAAAATATTTTATTTTAATATTTTCCTCTTGCTTTTCTCTGTAAAATATGCTACCGATTTATTCTATCATTTAATTCTCTCTATTGCAACAAAACCCGTTCCTCTATGAAGGCTTAAAAAAATGATCCATAAAAAAACTCCCTCTGCCAGAGAAGGAGTTTTCATTCCTGCAGTTTGTCCGTCACCGATCAGTCTTCCATGATCTCAAAGTCGTCTTTCCCGACACCGCAGAGCGGGCACTTGAAATCGTCAGGCAGATCTTCCCACTTGGTTCCCGGGGCAATTCCATTATCCGGGTCACCTAAAGCCTCATCATAAATCCATCCGCAAACTTTGCATACATACTTCTTCATCCTTATTCTCCTCTCCACAGTCCGTGCAAATTGCAATACTCATACGCTGCTACAACTTCATCCCCTTCGGCAAGAACGAAATCAGCCACCGGTTTCATGCCCGGTTTCAAATCCACCTGCTGGCTTCCGTTCTTCGTTTCCAGAACAATCCAGGTGATATAGTGGCTTTCCAGCATGGGATGCTCTACAGCGCCGACTGCCACATGCACTTTCGATCCGTCTTTCGTGATAACGGGAACATGCTTCTCACCGGCAGCATCTGTGGTATTGGGAATCAATTCTTCAATCTCCGCATTCCTGCAGAACATGTCTTCCCCGCTCTCTCCAAGAACAGCGACTGCTTTGCCGCACTTTTTACAGCGATAAAATTTCATCATCCGCTCCTCTCCCAGGCATCCGCCTGTTAAACTTTCTTTTTCAGGATTCTTCCTGAAATACTCCATTCGTATTATATCACCGCTTTCAGGAAACTTCCCTACCTTTTTCCATTTTTCCTGAATCCCCATACAAAAAGAGTTCTCTCCGTCAGGAAAGAACTCTTTTTATATTTCTATCTCCGCTTTATCTCTTATTCAATCACCATGAGAAGGTCGCCTGATTCGATACGGCTGCCCGCCTTCACATGAATTTCACTCACAATGCCATCCACCGGTGAGGTAATCGTCGTTTCCATCTTCATAGCTTCCGTAACAATCACCGGCTCGCCTTTCTTTACGCGTCCGCCTTTTTCCGCAAGCACTTTCACAACGGATCCGGACAGGGTCGCTCCTACCTCGCCGGGAATATCCTTGTCCGCTTTCCTTGCGGTCACTGCGGATTCCGCCACATGCCTGTCATGAATTTTAATTTCACGGGGCATGCCGTTCAGCTCAAACTGGATACGGCGGTTTCCTTCCCCATCTGGTTTCGTGATTCCGTCAAGACGGATAAGGAGCATCTTGCCTTCTTCTATATTCACACGAATTTCCTCGCCCGGTTTCATCCCAAAGAAGAAAGTCGGCGTATCAAGGACGGACAGGTCGCCATACTGATGATAGCGATCCATATAGTCACCGAAAACTTTCGGGTAAATGCAGTAAGAAGAAACATCTTCTTCCCGCGTAGACATATGCTTGCCCTTCATTTCCGCTTTCACTGCAGCGAAGTCCACATCCTGCGGATGAGATTCCAAATGAGGTTCTTCCCCGCGCAAAATAATCTTCTGCAGTTCTTCCGGGAATCCGCCATAAGGAACACCCAGTTTCCCATCGAAGAAATCAACCACGGACTGCGGGAAATCGAGGGTTGTGCCTTTCGCATAAACATCTTCTTCCGTCAGATTATTCTGCACCATGAAGAGTGCCATATCACCAACCACCTTAGACGACGGCGTTACTTTGATAATATCGCCGAACATCATGTTCACCTTGGCATACATGCGGCAGACTTCCGGCCAGCGATCCCCCAATCCCACCGCGGTTGCCTGCTGGCGGAGATTGGAGAACTGCCCTCCCGGCATTTCATGCTGGAAAAGCGTAGTATTCGGACTTGCCATCCGGCTGTCCACCCCCGCGTAGTAGGGACGGATACCCTGCCAGTAGCGGTCAATCGTTTCCAAAGCTTCGATATCCAGTTTCGGCTGGCGGGGATTGTTCTGGAGCGCATAGTACAGCGCCGTCATGGACGGCTGGCTCGTACCGTTTGAAAGCGCGCCTGTCGCCACATCGACAATATCCACGCCGGCTTCCGCCGCCTTTGCATAGCTGTACAGCGTCAGCCCGCCGCCTTCATGGCTGTGGAGATGAATCGGAAGATCGACGGCATCTTTTAATGCGGCCACGAGAGCGTATGCTGCTTCCGGTTTCAAAAGTCCCGCCATATCCTTGACAGCGATCAGGTTGGCACCGGCATTCTGCATTTCCTTCGCCAGATCCGTATAATATTTCAAAGAATATTTCTGCCGCTTCGGATCCATGATATCCCCGGTGTAACAGAAGCACACTTCTGCCAGCTTGCCCTTCTTGCGGACTTCATCAATGGAAATCGTCATGTGGCTCAGCTGGTTCAGGCAGTCAAAGATGCGGAACACGTCAATCCCATTATCTGCCGCCTCATCAATGAAATGGCGGACCACATTTTCAGGATAATTCGTATACCCTACCGTATTCGCGCCGCGGGTAAGCATCTGGAAAAGGATATTCGGCGCTGCTTTACGCATCTGGCGGAGCCGTTCCCAGGGACTTTCGTCAAGGAAACGATAGGCCACATCAAATGTCGCGCCGCCCCAGTTTTCAAAAGAGAAGAGCTGCGGCACATGGCATGCGGTGTAACGGATCGCGTTCATGATATCGTATGTCCTCACACGGGTCGCCAAAAGTGACTGGTGGGCATCACGATATGTCGTATCCATGATCATCAGTTCTTTCTGATCCATGACCCATTTGGAAAATTTTTCAGGTCCCCATTCTTCCAGCATCTGCCTTGTACCGCGGGGTACTGTTTCCCCCTCTGCCGAAAGAGGCGCTACCGGAGCGAAATCGGGTTTTTCTTTCGCACCCGCCCCGGCATAGCCGTTGACGGTGATATCTCCGATATAGTGGAGCAGCTTCGTACCGCGGTCGCTGATTGCTTCAGGTTCATCCAGAAGCTGCGGATGGCGGTCGATGTAATTGACATCACAGAGACCTTCCTGAAAATCCTTCGTGCGGAGCATATTTTGAAGGAAATATATATTTGTCTTCACACCGCTGATACGAAATTCATCAAGGCAGCGGAGCATTTTGTATATCGTATCCTTCGCATGGAGCGAGTGGGCCGTTACTTTGACCAGGAGTGAATCATAGTAAGGAGTAATCACCGCTCCCGTATACGCCGTACCCGCATCCAGGCGGATACCGGGCCCGCCGCCGGAACGGTAGGCAATGATCTTGCCTGTATCAGGCATGAAGCCGTTTTGCGGATCTTCCGTCGTGATGCGGCACTGGATTGCCACACCCTTGAACCAGATCGTCGGCTGCAGACCGATTGCCACTTCCGGACTATCCACCGAATAGCCTTCAGCAATAAGAATCTGTGTCTTCACGATATCCACATCGGTAATCATTTCCGTGACCGTATGTTCCACCTGCACACGGGGATTCACTTCAATGAAATAGAAATGTTCTTCATCCTGATCCACAAGGAACTCTACCGTCCCTGCATTGAGGTAATTGACATTCTTCATCAGCTTGACGGCGGCATTACAGATATCATCACGCAGCTTCTTCGGAAGCGACCAGGCAGGTGCCATTTCAATCACTTTCTGATGGCGGCGTTGGATAGAGCAGTCACGTTCAAACAGATGAATAACATGTCCCGCTTCATCACCGAGGATCTGTACCTCGATATGCTTCGGATTCATGATACATTTTTCCACATACACTTCGTCGCTGCCGAAAGCCATTTTCGCTTCCGATTTCGCGCGGTGGTACGCTTCCTCCAGATCTTCCATGCGGTCCACATTCCGCATGCCGCGCCCGCCGCCGCCGTTGACCGCTTTAATCATGACGGGGAACCCGTATTCCTCAGCAAACGCTTTGACCTCATCAAAGCTTTCCACCGCACCATTTGTGCCGGGAATCATGGGGATCTGTGCTTTTTCCGCCTGAATACGGGCATTCACTTTATCACCGAACATGATCAGATGTTCCACACGCGGCCCGATGAAAATAAGGCCTTCCTCTTCACAGCGTTTCGCCAGCTCCGCATTTTCCGCAAGGAATCCGTAACCGGGATGAACTGCGTCCACATGATGCTCCTTACAGATACGGATAATATCCTCTATATCCAGGTAAGCATCAATCGGTTTGTCCCCTTCCCCCACCAGGTACGCTTCGTCAGCACGGTTCCGATGAAGGGACAGTACATCTTCTTTGGAATAAACAGCCACCGTCCTGATGCCCAGCTCATTGCAGGCACGGAATACACGGATGGCGATCTCGCCTCTGTTGGCCACCAGGACCTTCCGGATTTTTCTCATAAGCAACTCCCCCCCTATGTGTCGATTGCATTCTTTCAGATGAAAAGCGCATATATATTTTTTATTGTACTCAGCGCCGATGTACATTTCAATAGAAAACACTACGTCTATATAATTTTAATCTCCCCTTTGTATTTTTCCCCGAAAGAAAATAATCTCTTCCGCGCTCTGCAAAATCTCTCCAAAAAATCTTTATGTAAAAAAAGTGGCGGAGCTCTGTAAACACTTCATATTTACTAAAGTGTCATTTCATTAGTTTTAAATTGTGCAAAAATTAAATTTAACATAGCATAATAGTTGATTAGAAATTATTAGTAAATAAAAAAGGAGAGGCTTATTATGAGAAAAAAGATATTATCCTTTGGGATATTTTTAACCTTAGTCGGAACAAATTCCGGCACCGCGGCGCCCGTCACTCAACTGGACGAAGTAGTGGTGACCGCTAATCGCATCGAAGAAAAGGGAACAATGCCAGGTGGATTCGTCCGACAAAACACCAACTTGGGGCTATCAGGCGAAAAAGATATTATGGACGTGCCCTACACAACCCAAAGCCTTTCACAGAAGTCCATTGCCTCCATGGTGATGCCCACCCGCCAGATCGATCAAGTGCTTGCTAACGTGCCCTCCATTCGCACCGGCACCTCTCCTATCAAGACAGACTTCTCTATCCGCGGGATCGGCGCCAACGGCGCCTCTTTATACCTGAACAATATCCCTGGATTCTTTATCATGTGCGCCGGCCCTGAACCGAATACCATTGACCATGCCGATGTTGTAATCGGACCAGCAGCCACCCTGAGTGGTTCCGTTCAATCGTACAATGGCCCTGACGGTGGTCAGCCCGGCTCGATTTACCTCTACACAAAAAAACCTGCGGAAACCGATTTTTCCCGCTATACACAGACCTTCAGCGGATATGGCGATTGGGGCGAATATATCGACATCAGCCGAAACCATTTGGGCGGTGATCAATCATGGGGCATCAGAATGTACGGACAATATGACCGCGGCGGACTGTCTTCCATCAGTGGCGCCGGTTCCAAGAAGAGAAACCTGTTTGTCGATATTTCTCATGAAACAGAGAGGAACAAAACCAATATTTTCGGCGGTTACTATGACTACCGTATTTATGGCGGAGAACGAAGATTTTCCATCTTAAGAAACGCCTTGCAAATCCCCTCCGCCCCGGACGCATCCTTAAGTTATGACGACCCGCACTACATGCACCAGAATGTCTACGGCTATCAACTGACTGTCAACCATGACAAAAAGATAAATGACCATCTCAGCTGGTTCCTGAACGCCGGCATGAACGAAACTACCGTACGCCGTTTCATCTTCCAAGGCCAAATTATTTTAGATGGGGAAGGCAATCTATCCAAAAATAAACTCTGGTCCCAATATTTCTTCATGAAGAACCGCTACAGCCAAACAGGTCTGAAAGCTAATTTCCAAACTGGCGCTGTGAAGCATGATCTGTCGCTTTCCATCGACCGATCTTACCGTGTCCATTACAATAACAATAAACATGTAAGCAAGCCTGCCGACAATCTGGCGTTTGGAAATATTTATACCGGCATACAGTTTTCCCCAAAAATGTACAGCTGGGATGATTCCAAATCGCTCACAAAAATGTTCATGCTACAGGAAATGGATACCAGCATCAATATCGTAGACAACATGACCATCGGCAAATGGAATATCTTGGCCGCAGGCACAAGACGTCATGAAAACTTCCGCGGAAAAGCGCCGAAAAATAAGAATAAAGCGAACAGCTATGCCCCCACATTCGGAGTAAGTTATCGCCCAAATAAAAATACATCTTTCTACGCAGCTTACGCCAAATCTACCTCTCGAAGTACACCTGTGTACGGCGGCTATGAAAACGACGGTGACCTCCTGGAACCAATGAAGCTGACACAAAAAGAAATTGGCGTCAAACACCGGGCAGGCAATGTATTTTACACACTCTCCTACTTCGACATGGATCAACCCAATCCCATTGATGTAGAGGCAGACGGCAAGACCTATTATAAAATGGACGGCCGCAACCGATACAAAGGCATCGACTTTTCCGTCAACGGAAGTCTTTCTGATAAATGGAATATTTTCGGCGGGTTTGAATACCTCCACGCGCGGCAGGAATCCACCCAAGGGGGACTCAACGATGGTCTTCCCACGGACGGATCCGCTAAATGGAACGCCGTCCTCGGCGTAGAGTACAAGCCAAATGAAAACTGGAGCATTACAGGACGCATGGAATATCAAAGTAAAGGCGTCATCATCGGCACAAACAGAAGAGAACTGTCCTACCCATCCTTTACCACATTCGACCTCTTTACCTCCTATAAAACACAATTCGGCAAAACCCCTGTCACTCTCCGTGCCTCCGTATACAACGTGTTTGATAAAAACTATTGGAGAAGTCAGCCCGGTCAGGGAAATAAGCTAATGCTTTCCATGCCCCGTACCTATGTTTTCTCTGCTTCCTTTGATTTTTGATGCGATAAACAGAAGTCGGAAGATTGTGGTCGGTGATCAGGAGTTGGATGTCGGTGATTGGAGAATTAACAAGAAGCTGTTAGTTTCAAGTTTCAAGAGCACAGCAGAGCATTCCCCTTTTACGTTATGCAAGCAATATTTTTCGCTGACACCCAAAATGACGCTTAGCGATTAGAGAAAAACTGCTATCCATTTTCCGTTTGCATTGTCAAACCAATAGAAAAACGCGGTTCCCTTTTAGGTGTCGGTACATAGGGCCGCGCTTTTATGTGATTAGATACCAGGGATGCAGACAATCCGTTTTGCTTCTTCCACATAGGAGAGACGCACTTTGACACGATAAATTTCTTCCAAAGCTTCTTCTGTAATGATGTCTTTCGCGTTTCCCACGGAAAGCTTCCGGTTCGACAGGATCCCTGCCCGATGCCCCAAGTAGAGCGCCTGATCGGGCATATGCGTGGTAAGAATGACGGTGATCCCTTTTTCGGAGAGCTTTTCAATCATTTCCACCACTCGGAACTGATTTCCGTAGTCCAGATGGTTGGTAGGTTCGTCCATTATGATCAGATGCGGTTCCTGCACAATTGCCCGCGCGATGACCGCCTGCCGCTGCTGTCCGCCGGAGAGTGTATTGAATCTTCGATTTCGGATTTCATAGACTCCCATATCCTGCATCACTTCGTCCGCCATTTCTCTGTCTTTTGCCGACGGCTGGGAGAAAAGCCCCATATGGGGCGACCGTCCCATTACCACATAGTCTTTGACCGCAAAGGAATACGCCGTATCGGAGAGCTGGGGAACATAACCGATGTTTTCCGTAAAGAGTTTCGGCGCCGTATCGGCATATATTTTCTGCCCTTCGTTTTCCAAATACACTTGCCCCGTCTTTGGACGCAGAAATCCGATCACCGTATGGAGCAAAGTAGATTTGCCTGCTCCGTTGGCACCCATAATAGAAAAAATATCGCCTTTCTCTACTGCCAGCGATACGTCTTTCCATAAATCATGTACGCCATCGAAAGAATAGGACAGGTTTTCCACACACAGATTCATCGCAATGCCAGCCTTTCTTTCACCAAAAGATAGAAATAAAACGGTGCACCAATCAATCCCGTCAAAATGCTCAAGGGAATTTCCGCGCTCATCGACGCACGGGAAACTGTATCAATGAAAAGAAGAAACACCGCACCAAGCACCGCCGACAAGGGAATGAGTTTTTGATTATCTGCACCTACAAGCATGCGGGCAAAGTGCGGAATCACGAGACCGATCCACCCGATAGTGCCGCTTATGCACACTGAGCAGGCTGTCAGCACAGTAGCTGTGAGGATAATACCATAGCGGAGCCACGCCGAGCGGTTCCCCAGCATATGGATTTCTACGTCTCCTAAGGTCAGTATGTTCATTTTCCAGCGAACCAGAAACATAAAAATAACACAAAGCAGAATGGGGATACCGCTGTACAGGATATTTCCCCAAATCACATTCACCAGCGAGCCTAATTGCCAATAAGTGATTTCGGGAAGCTGCGTTTCCGAATCCGCCAAATACTTGATGATCCCCAAAACGGAGCTCATGAGCCCGCTTACGATGATGCCTGACAGGACGAGCATGATTATAGAGTTTTTTCCGATGATTTTCGGAATGGACACGGCACAAATAACCGCAAGGATTCCACCGATAAAAGCGCCGATTTGCACAGATATGGAAGGCAACCCCAAGAGAATGGCAAGGGACGCCCCGACGCAGGCGCCGGAAGATACGCCAAGCATATCAGGTGCCACGAGCGGATTTTTGAAGACGCTCTGGTACGCCGCCCCCGACAGCGCGAGCGCTGCGCCGATCATCATCGCGGAAAGCACGCGGGGCAGACGAATCATAAAGATCGCGCTTGCCGCCTGATCTGTCCATGTCTGCTCGATGGAGAAAACAGAGCTTAGTACGATTTTTACTACATGGGCGGGTGAAATATAAAGCCGTCCCCAGCCTATACTCACCACCGCCATCACCACGAGCAGTCCGCAAAAAAGAAAGAATGCCGCCCCATATCCTCTGTCCGACAGATATTTCTTTAAACTCAATTGAACGGCACACTCCTTTGATTGGCGTCATCAGCAAAAATCACCGACAAGTCGTCTTCCGTCAAGTTGTATTTCATGAAATCGGAGAAGAAAGCTTTCGTGTCTTCCCGTACATGGATATCTTTGAAAATCTCCGGCTGTAAAAGGCTCGCTATCCACTTCATCATAAGGGGCGTTTCCACACCGGGTGCATCCCAACGGTAGATTCCCATCGGGACTTTGTAAACACGGCGGTTTTTTACCGCTTTCAAAGAGCTCCAATCCTGCCCGGGGATCCGATTATCGTAGATATCATCTGGCACAAAGGAATCAAAATTACTAAGAAGAATCATATCTGGATTCGTTTGGTATATTTCTTCCATCGTGATCGTTCCGCTATTGGTTTCCGTCTGCCCCATGGACGCCGTCATTACTTCTCCGCCGCCGATTTCAATGGCTTTTCTCATGAAATTATCATTTCCCTGTAAGCGGAGTTTCTTATTTCTAAGAAAGAGTACGACAGGCTTATCCGCTTTTTCCACTTCACTCTTATGCTTCATGATATCTTTATAAGCGTTATCATAAAACGCGTTTACCATAGCGGCCCGTTCTTCCTTACCGAGCAGCTTTCCAACGATGAGGAAACTCTTTTTCAGGCTGTCTACATTGTTATTGAAAATCCGTACTGCCGGAATTCCCATCTGCCTCAGTTTTTCTGCATCCTTTCCTGGTGTTTCCACAGAATAACAGCATCGGTTCCTGCTTCTGCCAATCCTTCCATATTAACGGAAAAATCCTGATTGATGTTTTGTGTGCTAACTTTTCCGAAATTTTTATCCATTTTTGAAAGAAAATGTCCTTGATAAGCAGACATCGCTCCCGGATGAATAGCCCCTAATCTTTCCGCCCCGCCATCAATCGCGTACACTACTGATGCCCACGGAAGAGGGGTGACAGCAATCTTATGTACCTTTTTCGGCACTTTCACCTGATCTCCGGCAATATCTGTAATAACCCGAGCTTCTGCCGCCGCTCCCTGCTCTGCCGGCTTTCTTTCATTCCCGCAGCCTGCCACTCCTCCGACCAAAAGACACACTGATAAACAGCTTGCAAGCCATCTCATTTTTTTGATTCTCATGTTTTCTTCTCCTTTCTATACCTATCCATAGCCGCCAGACAATACTTTAGCAATTTTTCCATCCGTATCCCTAAAGCACCGCTTTCTTCCGTAAGCATCATCCTCCCAGAAAACAGTCCCCATGGAAACGGCACGATTCGTTTCTTTTCTATAACTCTTGCCAGCAAAGGATCCGCCACAACAATATCCTTATCTTCGCACAAAGCGCGTAACTCTTCCTTATCCCTGAAAATTTGTATCCTCTCACTACCGGGCGCTCTTTGATAGATCCTTTCCACCTCTTTTGTCCATCCGTAGGCAGCAAGGCATACATTCCTTACACCTTCATGCCAAAAATAATGCGCCATTGCCATTGTATGGAGAGGATCTCCCACAAAAATCATTCGCTCTTCATATCGCATAGGAACCATATTATTATGAATTTGGAGTGTTCGTGTTTCTTTAGTGCCTCCGATCATTTCCGCCACATTTTTCTTCCATGTAGAAAAAGCATGATCTCCCACCGGAACAGAAATCAACAAAGGCACATTCCATGTATCCCGAATCCATTCTCCTGCCTCTATCCCTGCCGAAGATACCACCCAGACCAGCGAGGGGCGCTCATTTCGTTCCGGTGACTTTCCGGAAAACAGCACTTCATACCCCAACGATTTGATAAAAGACAGACAATGGGCATACTGTTTTTGTCCACCGCATAAAAGAGGACTGTATCCTAGGACTTCCACATATTTTCCTTTCGCCCTATCCGAAAAACTACTCTCCTTTACTGTCATGAGCTGCGCCATAGATACGCCGCTCACAGCATCATGAAATCCGTCTGATGGAAAATACACCGTGCGCTCATCCCTAATCACTCCTGCTTCATCAAATCCCATAAAGGATGGTACAGCGGAACCGATAAGCCCCACATGAGCATATTTCTTTTCCCTGTATATCGTTTCTGTTTGTTTTTCTACAGTATCCTCAAATCCAAAAATATAATCCTCTCCTTTTGTCTCCGTATAATAAACATGCCGCTGCCGCATCTCCATATCCATATCCCGCAAACAACTCCTGCATCCTGCAGGAGTTATGAGAGCATTCGCATATCCATCCACTCGCATCCAATCGGAAATACCTGCCGCATCAGACATAGGTGGCGGCAAATCTTCCTCATTTGCTATTTCTGAAACCACCGGAGGAAACGACGCCAATAGTTCTTCTGCCGACGCATGGTTTCCTTGATCCGTTTTCGCCAAAGGTCCTCGAAAAAAACATTTCACGATACATCCAGTTTCCTTGCTCATTTTCGTTTCAATGTCTTTGAAATCAATCCGAATAAGAATGTCTAGGCAGGAAAGGTACAAAATAATGATTTTAACTCCTTTTCTCAAAGCACTGCGGCGGATTTCATCCCGTATAAGCTTCTCTGCTGTGCCAAGGACATAGGAATCATTTGTCATCCGAATATATCTAAATTGATGCAGCTTTCCCAATTTCAGCGCATGGCTGTATACACCACGAAGACAAGGAAGCGATCCGGGCACCAGTAAAAGCACATCTTTCCGCCCCCAAAATTTATCCATCGCCAGTTCTTCTTCCGCAACACCTGCGTAAATCTCTTTCATTTTATCCTCTTTTATGGTTAATTTATTTTATTATAGATGCAAATAATCACTCATTCAATTAGAAGCTAATGAAGTTATTCTTCAATTTTGTCAAAATAAAGAACTGCCGCATACCAACGACAGCTCTTTATTCTTCACTTTTCATTTTTCATCATATAAATGAAAAGCTCCATAGCCGGACTGATCCATTTATTTTTATAATACGCCACCGAGGAAGAAATACAGGCAGACTCCCCCGGTATCACTATTTCTTCCAGAGTCCCCTTATCCAATTCTTCCCGCAAGACGAAATTCGGCAGAAAACACAGTCCCATATCATTTTTCACCAAGTTAATAATTGTCTGGGTACTCCTGAGCTCAATCATATTTCCTTCAGGGATTCCCCTTTGACGGCAGTATTCATCAAACTTTTTCCGCAAGCTACCTCTCTGCGGCTGCACGATACGAGTCACGCCGATACCCTTTTCCCGCCATCCCCTTACCCGCTCGATTTCTTTCTTCATCCGAGGAGACGCCGCTACGATAAGCCGATGCTGTCCTACAGATTCAAAAATAATATGATCTTCATCCTCATGCTTTTCCGTATAAAGAACACCTACATCGATTTTATCTTCTTTCAGCGCCTCTGCAACAGATCGGCTGTTCATTGAGGCGAGAAGGAGAGATGTTTTAGGAGCCTTCTGCTGGAACACTTTGAGAAGCGGCGGAAGAGAAAAACAAAGCAACGACTCCGGTGCGCCGATTCGCAGACGTCCCGTATAATGACTGACTTCATTCTGAAAGCCCTCCATCTTGCCAAGCGCTTGAAAAACATCTTCCACATAAGGCACCAGCTGCTCACCCGCTTTAGTAAGAATCATTCTGCGCCCGATTTTTTCAAACAGCCGAACCTTGAGTTCCCGCTCCAGCTGTCCCACATGAAAAGTAATCGTCGACTGTGTATAATTCAGTTTTCTCGCCGCCGGTGTAAAACCGCCCTCTTTGACAATCGTTCGGAATATATACAGATTTTTCAGTTCCATTTCTATCCCTTATAAACCTATTCTAAAATATTTTCATATATACAGTATACCCTATCTGAAAACCGTTGATTTATTTTCCTTCCTGCCCATACCGCCTCAGACAAAAATGTAAACTTGCAAACAAAAAGACTGCCGCCCCAAGTTTTCTTTGCGGCGACAGCCTTCTTTCATTTTCTTATTCTTCCAAAATCGCGTCGCCCTTGGCGATATTCGCGCGGATTGTCGCACAGCACGCCTTGAAGCGGGCCAGCTCCTCTTCCGTCAGATTATATTCTATCACCTTTTCCACGCCGTTCGCGCCAATAACAGCCGGCACGCCGCAGAAAATACCGGACTCGCCGTATTCGCCGTCCAGCGGAGCCGAGCAGGGAAGAATACGCTTTTCATCATGAAGAATCGTGCGAACCAAAGTCGCTCCCGCCGAAGCAATGCCGTACTCCGTACACTGCTTGCCGGAATAAGTCACCCATCCGCCTTTAATAGTGCGTTCCTGTATTTCTTCTTTATCAAACCGGAACTTCGGATCACTTTCCATTTCCGACAGCGGCTTGCCGTAAAATGTCATCTGCGACCAGGGAACAATCTGGGAATTTCCGTGCTCTCCAAGCATGAACGCCGTAAAGCCGCGGGAATCAAGGCCCGTTTGTTCCGATATTGCGTGAATCAGACGGGAAGAATCAAGAAGCGTCCCCGTACCCATGACATGCCCCTTCGGCAGGCCGCTCTTACGGGCAATCAGATTCGCCACCACATCACAGGGATTCGTGATACTTACAAAAAGTCCGTGGAATCCTCCGGCCATAACCTTCGGGACATAATCGGCCACCTGTTTCACACTGTTTTCCAATTCCCCGTCGCGGCTGCCGGAAGCACAAAGCGTGATATCGCCTACAGCATTCACGATGATGTCGCAGTCCTTCAGTCCCGCATAATCGGACGCCATGTAGACAACATGATTCGGCATGTACATGACCGCATCATTCAGATCCTGTACCTCGCTTGTCACCTTGCTTTCTTTCAAATCACAGAGAAGCACTTCATCGGCAATCCCCATCATCCCCAAATTAAACGCTACATGGGCACCTACATGTCCTACGCCGACAATCCCTACCATTCTCTTCTTAATTGCCATAATGCTCCCTCCATTCCTTCTACAGGAACCGTCCCCGACGGACGAGTCCGAAAAAGAACTTCTCTTCCGCCTTGGAAAAGATCTGTCCTTAATAGCTTATTGCGTATGATAACACATTTCAAGCCCTCTGAACAATAGAAAAACGCTGTTGAAGAAATTTTTTCATGCGGACAATCATTTCCGGCCGCAGCCGTGAACATCCGGTCATCCCCCGGCAAGCTGAAAGGAGCATACAAAAAGGATCGGACTCCCCTGTCATGAAATCCGGTCCTTTTATCGGTATTCCTTTTTATATCAGGATCACCCTCTTATGCCGCGCAGGAAGCGGAAGAAATCACGGAGCGCTTCCGCGTGGTCTCCTCCAAAACAATCCTTCTCCTTGAAGTGGTACTTTTTCACTTCGTCTCCAACAGCAATATGAACCTTTCTTGCATTTTCATCAATTTCCACTCCGGAAACGGCACTGGCCGGTACCATTTCTACACCGTCCGCCGAATCACTGCCAAGAATGGTATGACTGACCAGACTGCCCAGTCCGGCTCCACGTTCCCCACTGTACTTCATAATTTTCATCGTCATAGGATTGGGAAGGGCGGGGATAAAGAAAATACTTTCGTCCGTATAAGCGATCACCAAATGATGCTCCGCATTCCAGGGGCAGTCAATCACATGAAATTCTTCCTCAGACAGCTGCGGCACCATTTCTTTCACGAACCTCTTCATTTCCTGCTGTGCATATCCCGGCGCCAAGCTGTCCCTCTTTTTCTTCATGTAAATCATCATGCCGATGCCCACGATAAACATAGCTGCCGGTATCAATGCTATTTCCATACCCATAAATACTCTCCTTTACATTTCAAATACATGCAACTGTACTTTTTGCCAAGGACTTTCCGGATTGCGGAGCAGTCCTTCTGCGATCCCCATGATTCCGCCGGGCATCTGCTTCATACCGCCCCACATGCACCTGCCGATCACATATCCCGCCGCAAATTCTTTCCAGTCGCCATACACTGCGCAGCACTTCTTATGTGCTTCTTCCATATAACACCATGCTTTTTCTTCCGTAATATATCCGCATTCAAAGCAGCAGCGCGCGATCAGCACCAGCCGCCCCATGTCCCACGCAAGAACAGATTGATTCCGTAAATCCGCCTGGGAACTGATATATCCTTTTTCTGTCAGGGATTCTATCATCTCCTTTACATTTTTCATATAACGGGGTGTGTCAAGTTGTTCATCCGGTGTCAGGATTTCATCGGTAATAGACGGCGATATGCCGGCAGAAAACAACTTAATCGCATCAAAGTACACGCGGTGTCCTCGTTCCAGCAGCCATTCCAGCGTATGCAAAGCGCTTTCTTCATCAATAATATCATAGTAAGCCGCTAAATTATTTCTAATTTCCTCTTTCTCAGAGCCGGTTTCCAATGAATCACAGTAATACATAGTCTGCTCCGCATTCACAGCACCTATATTCAAAACAGACTGCTGCAAAGGAGAAAGTTTCTTTCCTAACGGATTTTTTTGATATTTCTTATGGCTTATTACTTTCAATAATCTCGAAAAAAAAGACAATCCTGCGTTCCTCCTTACATGTAAAGACAATACTCCACACCTGTAAAGCATTCCCGTTTATTATACTTTACCTCCTTATCCTTATCAATCCTCCGGTTCCCCGCACTGCAGCCGCATAGAGATCCGTACTGGGTAAAACATCCTTTCCGCCCTTGCTGCCGGTTTCTACAATAAACACGTCAGCGCCATGCAGTATGCTGTCCCCGCCGTTACGAAAAACCTGTTCCGCTTCCGCACATGCGCCGTACGAAGCGTTTATCAGGTACCGTTTTGATTTATTGGTATTCTTCATTTGACACCCTTTCCACTTTTGAACAGCAAAAAACAGTAAACCATTATTTTTGATTGACTGTTTCCTGCATTCCTATATTTTTTATTTAACACTTGCTCAAAAACCTGATGGCAGACTGTCTTGCTTTCTCTATCTTTTCAGGCTCCATATTTTCTACAGCAGTTGAAGATATCCATTTTTTGCTGAACAATGTTTGCGCTGCTTCTATCATCATTCCGCAGGCATATAAGTCTTTCTCTTCTGTAATGGCTTGAACAAATACTTCTTTTGTTTTCGCCCGCAGCATTTCCCGTTCCACTCTATGAAATGACATCTGCATAAGACTTGCTGCAGACCATGCCCGGCAAAGGGCATCTTTATCCCTGGATATTTGTCTTGTTAAGATATCAATTTCTTTTGATGAGCCTATCCACCCGAAAGCGATGATAATTTTACGGCGAAGAATATTTTCATTTGTATCAATAAGTGAAACAAGAACAGGAATAAGCCGATCGCAGAATGATATATAAAAATCTCTATGCTTCAACTTGGAAAGAGTTTCCGCTATGAGAAACACGGTCAATATCTTTAACTTTTCATCCCTGACTGTATCCAGTTGTTCAAATAAAAACGCAAGGCCTTCTCTTCCGTGTTGATCAAAGCTGCTTTCTAAATGCAGCTTTTTATCTTCTTCCCAGTCTTTACAAATAAGCCGATAATGATATGCCGCGTCTTTGCAGGCTCCTAAATCAGCAATAAATCGGATTCTTTGATCGTCAGGAAAATTCTGTTCTGCCAATTTACGGTACGATTTTTGTAAATCTTCTTTTGTAAGGTTCAGGCGGCGGATTTGTTCCGCCTCAAGCACCTGTAATATCTTATCCGTTGAACCAGACATTGCTTTTATCTCCTTGTTCATTGCTGTTTTTATGCTTATTGGAATTTTAAACTCTCAAAGCATTTATGGCTGCCTCCCTATGATTATAAAGCAAATCATCGCAGGCATACAAATGAATAAGTTCCAAAGGAAGAGATTCAAAAAGCCGAGGAAATATTTCCCCGGTTTTCCATATTTACCGCTTTCTACAAAACCCTTGTCAGCGCCATGCAGCATGCCGTACCTGCCGCCATGGAAAGAAGCATATTTTTCTTCCACACATGAATCGCGACCGTCACCGCAAGAGACAGCACCTCCGGTACACCATGATTTCCCGAAAAGAAATGAATGTCCTTCAGCGAATACACCACAAGAAGGGCAAATACCGCCGAGGGCAGCGCCTTCCCAAGGTATTGGATATAAGCGGGCAGAGTTTTCCCGGGCCGGAAAAGAAAAAAAGGAACGATCCGTGTTGCCATTGTTGCCAGAACGCAGACAGCAATCGTGAGAACCTGTTCATATAAAGGCATTTCCGTCATAAAAATCCCCCTGCTTTCTCAATCGGCTTCCGCAAAAGCGTAATCGCCGCCAGGATCAGACCCATGGCCGGAAGTATAAACGACTCCGCGCCGAAAACGGCCAGACATCCCACTGCCGATACGCCGCCGATCATTGCGGTATAATGTTTTTTCTCCCGTAAAAACTGTTCCAGAAAAATAACAACAAAAAGCGCGGTCATCACAAAACTGAGCCCCTTCGTATCAAACGTTGCCAACGATCCCAAAAGTCCGCCTACCGTAGCGCCGCTGACCCAATAGAAATAATTCAGGAAGGATACCCAGAGCATGAACCAGCCCCGATCCACATCACGCGGCACTGTGGCTGTGTAATTCAAAGCAAATGTTTCATCGCACATCCAAAACATGAGAAACGGTTTCTTCCACCCCATGTTTTCATATTTCTCGAGCATGGAAATACCGTAAAATAAATGGCGGGACTGCACCATCAGCGCCATAACAAAGGCATCCAGCGGGGCAAACGGACTCATAAGCATTGCCACTACGACGAACTCCAGCGAACCGCCGAAAATGAATGCCGCCATAAGAGCAGGATAAAGAAAGCCGAACCCCATGGAATGCATATAAATCCCATAAGAAAACGCTACGAACCAGAATCCTGCGAAAACAGGAACCGTGTAAGGAAACGCTTCCTGAAAAGCCTTCCATGCCCCGCTTTCCCGTTTCTGCTCCAATCCTATCCCCCTCTTCCGACATAAACAGTACACATATACTATCAGCTTTCATTTCATCTTTCAATGCATGGGCAGAAGACGCATAAAGGATCATTCCCAAGCATATTCCGGAACGCTTCCGTCTGGGGAAATAAAAAAACTGCGGGCAGCCGTGGATCACTCACTCTCAGGCAGATGACAGCCCACAGCCTCGATATCTGATTTCCGTTTTCTGTTTCCTGTTTCCCGTTTTCTGATTTCTGACATCCGTTTTCTGTCTTCTATCTTCTGATTTCTGTTCTCTGGTTTCTGTTATCTGTTCTCTGTGTTCTGATTTCTGATTTCTGATTCCTGTTTTCTGGTGTCTGATTTCTGTTTTCTGTTTTCTGTTTTCTGGCGTCTGTTCTCTGATATCTGCTTTCTGATACCTGTTTTCTGATTTCTGATATCTGTTCTCTGATGTCTGTTTTCTTATCACATACTCCATTGGGTAAAAAGAAAAAACAGCACATCTCATAAATAAGATATGCTGTCCTTATCGTCAGGCTTTTTCCGGACTCCGGATAGATTCATCCGCCTTCTCGTTTTCCGGTTTCCGCCAGCCGTTATCCGTTTTTATAAGGCAAACAAATCATTCAGCCCTTCGGACATGGTGGGATGCGTGTAGATAAAATCACGGAGCACCGTGTAATCCAAATCATGATCCATCGCTAACTTCACCATATTGATAATTTCGTAAGATTCGGGACAGAAAAGTGCCGCACCGAAAATCTTCCCACTGTCTTTATCAATGACCGCCTTCAGCATCCCCGTCGTCTTGCGGAGAACTTTCGCTTTCGGAATCATATCGGTATTCATCCGCACCACACGGTAATTCAGCCCTTTATCCGCCGCTTCTTTCTCCGACAGGCCTGCACGGGAAAAAGACGGCTCCATGAAGACAGAGTAAGCGAAAGCACCGCGGTTCTCTGTCGTACGGCTTCCATCACCCTGCATATCGGAAAGAATAATGCGGCTGTCATCCAGAGAAATATAGGTGAACTGCAGATTGCCGCACACATCGCCGGCCGCCCAGATATTTTCCGCGGTTGTCCGCAGATGCTTATCGGTAACGACGGCGCCCCGCTTTGTCAATTCCACACCGGCCCGTTCCGCATGAAGACCTTCCGTATTCGGCCCGCGTCCCGTGGCGAGAAGAATGGCATCGCCGTCCAGCGTATCTTCCTCTCCGTTCTTTGTATAAACCGCCGTCCCTTCTTTGATTTCCTTCAGACCGGCTCCCGTAATGACGGACACGCCATAAGATTTCAATACATTTTCAACCGCTTCCGCCATATCCCGGTCTTCTTTCGGCAGAAATACAGAACCGTTCTGGAGGATCGTTACTTTGCTTCCGAAACGGGCATACATGGAAGCAAATTCCAGTCCTATATATCCGCCGCCGATAATCGTCAACCGGCGGGGCAGTGTTTCATTCTCCATCATGGTTTCAGACGTGAACACCAAACGGTTATTTTCCACACCGGGTACAGCAGGAATTATCGGACGCCCGCCGGTATTGATAATCAATTTGGATGCGGAAAGCGCCTGCATCGTACCGTGCGCGCCTTTTACCCCGATCGTTTTTCCGTCAAGGAAAGAAGCCGTGCCGTTGATGACCTGCACACCGGCATCAATAAGCTTATTATAATTGGCCATACGGAGTGCTGTTGTCAGTTTCTTTTTCTCCTGCACCGCCACATGATAATACTCACTCTGCACTTCAAAATCATGGGCAGGCGCCCGCTCCGCCTCCAGCACCAGACGCTTGGAGGGAATGCAGCCCACATTGATGCATGTACCGCCGTACATACGGGCATCCTTTTCAATCAGCGCCACTTTTTCGCCCTGCTTTGCCAGTTTCGCCGCCAGCGTCTTTCCCGCCTTGCCGAAACCGATGACAATCGTATCAAATTTCTGATCCATATATATTCCTTTCTGTCTTACCTGTTTAAATATTTAAATAATACATCTCCCCCTGATCGGGATTTGATCTATTATTCTTTATTTTATACTATTTTGCAAATCATTAGAAGAATGCAGCGGAAAGAAACCCGCAGATGTGTACATAAGCAGGATTCCTTACTGTCTTCCCGCAGTATATTCCATCCTTATTGGGCCGATTAACAAAGCGGCGGCACATCAGACATCATGACATTCTGCCTGATCAGGACGGTATTGATGTAAGTCCGGAAATCTTCATGAATGCAGTTCCCGAAAGCAGTCCACATCGGCAGATTTTCAGATATCCCTTCCAGCACCGTGGTATCAAGTACATTCAGCACTTCATCATCCGCTTTTCTCCACACATACTCAATAAAAGAGCAAAATTTTTCAAACCCGGCGCGGTCTTTTCCCTCATAAGCCTCTGCCATAGGGATATTTACAGCAAATACAGAAAATACATGGAGCAGAATATGGGGAAATTCTCTTTTATGCTCCCTGTATCTTTCTTCATTTTCAGGAAACCATGCTACATAGGCACTGCAAAACTCTTCCTTATCCATGCCGTCCTCTCCATTTTTATGAAAGCGCCGACCCGTATCAACGGCGCCTTTCTATCCGTATCGGCCTGTGCACCTGTAATTCATCAGCAAGAATTTCTTCAACATCCGCAAATACACGGACATCAGATTCATACTCATGGACACAATACAGCATTCCATTCTCCGCCACATACACCGTTGCAGGATAATAATACCCAATAATTCCGACAGGTGAAACCTCCGTTCCTGCCGTCGCCTTAGCGGCAAGCGCGTCCTCACAGATTCTTTTCCCTGCAGATGTTCCCTTGTCATAATACGCCTTATACAGCTCGACGGCGGCGCCTTCCCCCATATCAGGATACAGATAGAAATAAAACTCGCGTCCGTCAGAACCGGTTTCAAAAATTATTTCACAATCTGAAAACAGACCGCTGCACCGCTCATAAAACCTTCTTGCCGCCGGAAAAAACGGTACGCCGGCTTTTGCATACAGTGCCTCGCAGCCGTCAGAAGATACTTTCCTGCTCTTGCTGTAACCTCCACAGGAGAGCATCTGCCAAACACGCTCCCTGATCGAACCGTTCAAAACCATTCTTTTCTCCGCAATAATGGCCGCTCCTTAATAAAGAGTATCCGCCTTTTGACATCATGATACAGCAAAAATACTGCTTCATGCTTTCCATGTCTGATTTCTGCTCTTTTTCCTGTTTTGCCGAAAGCTCTCTATCCTGCCCCCTGCAGCAGATAAAGCGCTTTCGGTTTATGTTTTTCACTTAAGTTCCCCCAGTACGCCGCCAGTATCGGATATGGCGGATCCGTATATCCTTCCAGGAGATGCAGGGCTTCATCAATGATATCCTCTTCTTCAGGAGACACAGCAACTTTTTCCAGCATTTCCTTTAAATCTTTTTTTATGCCTGAAATATCCTGCTTGTAATAGGGATCCATATACCAGTCAAGATAAAAAAGCAGGCGCCGTTTCGCTTCCGTATCCGTCCCCGACAACACCGACCGGACTGCACCCATACCTTCTTTCAGGCATTGCACTTCCCTTTCCGTATACATGCCGCTGTTCATACATTCTCCTTTCAGACAGGCGGAAGGAAATCTGCCTTCCCATCATTGCGGCGCCCCGCCAATCAGCAATACATGGCAAGTTCCATACTGTCCATATACTGCCCCATAGACAAGTTGAAAGATTTATAATCCGCTTCTTTAAATTCATCTGTGGCACACGCCACCCACACGTCCACTCTCTGCAGCTGGTTATAAAACTTGACCATCATCGGCACTTTGATGACTGTAGAAGTCCCCCGGATAACCATATCCCCGCCCTCTTCCAGACACAGCACATCTTCCGCCGACTGCAGATCAACTTTTCTGTTGTTTACCAGGACTTCCACATTCTCATAATAGGGATACGCCGTTTTCACCGCTTTAGTAATTTCTGTCCAGCCTGTCCCATAAGTCAGATTCCATTGAGAACAAAGCCATCCATTTTCTTCTTTCACACCCATAAGCAGCATAGCCGCACCCGTCCTTTCCAAAACGAATATATCACTCTGTTAAAAATGAAATACCAGGCAGCTTTCCCACTAAGGTTCCTTTTTACTTAAGATTTTTTAAAAGAATATATACCGCCTGCGATAAGCGCCACAGAAAGCGCATAGCCTAAAACGGTAAGAATGAAATCAAAATTGTCATTATTCTTTAAAATTTTCTCCCTGGTCAGAATACCATTCCACTCCTGTCCGAAAAATTCGATACCGTCCACCGTTCCTTCACCCAGAAGCTTGTTCCCTTTTTGAATTCCCACCAAAGTTTTCTCCTGATTCTCTTCTAAAGAAGACTTCGTATAGGAGATTCTGTAATCACCGTCCAGATGGGGGAAGACAAGGCTTTGTTCCCGATTCGTAAGATAGTGGATCCCGGATTCTGTTTCATGATAAAGAGGGGTTCCTTTATAGGAAACTGTCCGGGGAAGCGAATTTACGTTCACACCGGCAGCAAATTTTTTCAGGAGTGTCTTATCCAGAATAAAATCGCCTGCTTTCACCACGCCGTAAAAGGTGATGACAGGCGGGGCACTCTTATACATTCGGGCGATATTGGAGCTTGCCATGCTTTCCCAGCTTCTCTTTATGTCACTTCCGCTTCCCTTCTCCACCATCACATGCACATTCCTCTTGATTATGGGAGAATCAAAGGAAATACCCAGTTCTTCATCGGCTGCCGGTTCTTCCGTCGCCATCTTTCCCGCGACAATGACCACCTTGCCCTCATGATCGGGATTGATCTTCCCGTCCGTGATATAAGGCGCATTTTCAATGAGCACCCGTCCGCCGTCGGAATCACCGGTCAGCATCATACCACCCAATCCGAGACCGCAGATACATAAAACGACACTTACCCATTTGTTCATAAAAGACACCTCCTCAGGTACAAAAATAAGAAATAAATGCAAAATACTTTTCTTTATTGTATATCAAAATCAACAGTTTTTCTAATTCGACAGAATGCATATTTTAAAGAAAAATTTATACCTGAAACCTTTTCTTTTATCCCTATCATTGTGTATTCTATCGCTCCCCTCCCGCTGTTTGCACAATAGAGGATACACACCGGAATGAAGTCTCTTTTACAAAATCAGTCCGTATACTTCCTGTACGCATACTTTCCCAGACGGTTATTGGTGAGATAGAAAAAAGGAACAAGCAGCTTTTTCCACCCCGGCAGCATATGCCTCATCTCATCAGTGAAATTGATACAGTCCAGCTGTTTCCATGCCGGCGCCAGCCGTACCACTTCGCTGCCGTCCGTCACACCCCATTTAAACTCCGCCTGCATACGTTTCAATACGTCATGGCGGGACGACCGGTGCACGAGTCCTTTATACAGAAGGTCGAAATGCGCCTCCAGCTCATCGAACCCTTCTGCCAGAATCGAAAGGAATTTTTGTACTTCCGCTTCCTCCCAGTACATCATCACGCCTTCTGAAAGGATAAGCAGCCTGCGGCCCTCGCGTTCCACTTTTTCCGTCCATGACGGATCAAACGCCGACCCGGAAATACAGGTTACACGCTCCGATTCCGCAAGGAACTGCTTTCTCAGATCGATCACCTCCGGCACGTCCAAATCATACCAACGCACCTGCCCGTCATCTACGCGGTCAAACCGGGTATCCAGCCCGCAGCCCACAGATACCACCACACATCCCGGGTTATCCGCCATAAACCGCCTTACCTCACGGTCCATCAGCTTTGCCCGTGCCAATACTCCATAATATGACATCCATACCCGATCAAAAGCGGAAAAATCATAATCCATACAGCTGATTATTTCCGCCGCTTTCCGATCATTCAGAAAAGGATGGTTGCTTTTCGCATCCTTGGCACGCATATACAACGTAACCAGAAGCGTTTCAGAAACGCCGCTTAAATCAATTTTCATAATCCCTCCTCAATTGATAACATATATCATTTAACTCATTATACCCCATCCTTCCGTCCTGTTAAACCGCAGGCAGATGCTGCATGGAATACGCGGCCCACACATTTTCCTGTTATTCCTCTTATAGCACTTCCATCTTCCTCTTCCGGAGAAAACATGGTATGGCAGCACATAAAAAAAGAAACCGGCTTAGGCATTCTGCGAATACAACCCTTTCGGCAGCAATATAAAAGGCCCGGCCATATCTGCAGATAGATACAGCACGGGTCTTTTATATGGGAAATCGTCAGCCAAGTAATTTCTTCACGAGGCCTTTATGAATTTTCACTCCATAGGGAAGGGCGTCATGGTTGAAGTGCATGGCGGGATCATGAAGTCCCGGTTCCGCATCTTCGCCCAATGCGATGAATCCCGTTTTCAATTCCGGTTTCATTTTCGGATACCAGAAGAAGTCTTCTCCTCCCGCGGTGACGATCGGAGGGATGCAGGCTTTTTCGCCAAGTTCGGATGTAATCACTTCCCCGATGATTTCCGTGATTTCAGGTGTGATAATGGACGCCGGTGTCTGGTGCAGGATGGTGAAGTCCGCTTTGGCGCCAATGGAAGCGGCTGCATTTTCCGCCGCACCCCGCAGTTTTTGAATCATCAGTTCCATCACATCATTATCCCGGCTGCGGAGATCGAACGTGATCGTCGCCGTACCGGGAACCGCATTTGCCACACCTGCGTCCGCATGGATCTGTGTCGCTTTCAGATTGTACACCACATTGGAATTAAAGCGGAGAGCGTTGGCTGACTGTACAACAAGGCATGCCGCGTCAAGCGCACTGGTGCCGAGATAGGGGCGGGCCCCATGGCTCTGCATGCCTGTGATGTCGATTTTCACGTGGGTCGCAGCGCTGTAATACAAAGCGGGCGCCGCTTCTCCCACACGGCACTCCTGGATAGGACGACCGTGCATGCCGATGAGGATTTCAATATCGTCAACAGCACCGCCTTTCAGCATGGAAAGAGCGCCTTCACTCGTTTCCTCCGCCGGCTGGAAAAGAAGTTTCAGTTTCCCTTTCCTGACCAGCTTCTCTTTCATGATTTCTTCCGCCGCCGCAAGAAGCATGGCCATGTGTCCGTCATGCCCGCAAAGGTGGGCGGCGCCGCCGTCTTTCGTCCCAAGAGCATCCATGTCCGCGCGAAGGCCGAGAACAGGTCCCGGTTTACCGCTGTCACAGACCGCGACGACGCCTGTCGCCCCGCCGATCTGTGTTTCTACTTCATAACCGAGCTGTTTCAGCACATCCGCCACGTAAGCGGAAGTTTTAAATTCTTTCATCCCTATTTCAGGAATGGCATGAAGATAGTTAAAATGGGTAAATACATCTGCCATGATTTCCTCCTTTTCTCTTGCGTAAGACAATCAATTAAAGAACGGCATAAGCAGTTTCATGATAAACATACCAATGAATGCATTGAAAATACTGATCACCATAAGCAGGGGCCAATATTTTTTCGGTACATCGGCAAGGCCGAGGAGCCGGCCCATGTACTGGATCTGGGAAGCCATCAGGATCAGCGCAGGCATGAGAATCGTCACATGTTCCCCATTGATGATACCCGACGCATAGAGAGAAGCTGCCACACCTACCCCTGCAGAACAGGACAGCCAGGTGGTCAGAAGAATAACGAAAGACTGTCCCGGCAGGCCGAAGATACCCATGATGGGCCCCAGCCAGTATCCGAGGAAATCCATAACACCGAGAATATTTAGAATATAGGCGATGACATAGGCCATCAAAATATTCGGTACAAGGTTCTGTGTAGCCAGGTTCCAGCCTTTTCTGGCGCCGCCGATGAAGATATCAAAAATATTAGGCTTTATTTGTACCGGTCTCGTTTCAGTTGTCATTTTTGAAATCTCCTTTATAAATAGTATCAAGAGCAAAGCGGCAAATCATGGCACCGACAAATTTCATGACCATAATGATGATAACAGGGACAATGATCGGGCAGAGAATAAATCCGAAAAGCGCACCTGCAATAGCAAAGTAATTACTGATCGTCCCCGCTCCGGAATACTGCCACGCTGCAATGATGGTCTGTTCTCTTTTATCAATAAGGCCGTCATCATATAATTCTTTGGTGAGAGCCGCGCCGGCATCGGTACTCTGCAGATCGGTAATCAAAGCCAGTCCGACGAGGCCGGGTACATCCATCAGCGGTTTAAAGAGCGGCGTCATCAGTTTCTGCGCCGCGGAAAGAGCGCCATAATGATCCAGCACGTCTACAACACCAATAGCCAGCATAACGGAAGGAATGAGTGACAGCGCGAAAATAAATCCTCCTCTTGCGCTTACCCCACCCATACCGACAAAAGTTGCTTTCGCCGGATCTTTCATCGTACCGAATTTACCGATGAGCGTACTGTAATCAAATGCTTTGAGCCATTCCGCCCCCTGTACCGTGGCAAAAACCCCGGCAAAGAAAAGGATACCGAAAGCCAAAGCAAGCATTCCTTTCCATCCCACCTTGGGCAATGCGGCAGCCCCGTTTACTTTTTTCTGTTCTTCTTCCATAAATAATCCTCCTAACACTCCACTGCATCAAAACACACTACAACAAACTAAACATTCCTTCCGTTCTGCTATGCTCCATTGACCTCCTATCTCTGTACCGACGAAAGAAAAACAAATAACCTTTTAATGGTTAAAAGATATTATAAACAATCATCTTTCACATGTCCACGTAAATCACAGGAACGCTCCAAAAAGTCCGTTCTTCCTCCTCGCCTGGTTTTCTTTCCTGCAAATCTTGATTTATTCGATAAAATCATCTACAATAGTAAAGTACAATTTTACATGCGGGTGTAGTTCAATGGTAGAACATTAGCTTCCCAAGCTAAATACGTGGGTTCGATTCCCATCATCCGCTCCAAACCGGCTCCCTTTGCGGAGCTTTTTTCTTTGAAGAAATACAAAAACGCGTCTCCTGCTTTTTAGTTTGAGGACACGCGTTTTCTGTTTTATATGCTTACTTTTCCATTCTTAAAATACATCTTTCACTACGATGGTTTCTTCACGGCTAGGCCCCACGGAAACGATGCCGATAGGGACGCCGATTTCTTTAGAAATATCCGCCAAGTATTCTTTGCAGAGCGCCGGAAGCCTGTCGTAGTCACGGATAGCGCTGATTTTTTCTTTCCATCCTTTGTAGGTTTTATAAATCGGGGTAACTTTGGAAAGAAATTTCAGATCTGCCGGATATTCTTTAACCGGTTTTCCTTCATATTCATAGCCGACACAGACTTTGATTTCGTCCAGCTCGTCTAAGATATCCAGCCGGGTAATCGCCAGATAATCGAAAGAGTTCAGCGCCGCCGCGTAACGGACGGCACGGGCGTCAAGCCAGCCTACACGGCGGGGACGGCCGGTCACCGTACCGAATTCATGGGCAATGTCCCGAATACGGTCGCCTATTTCATTCACCTGTTCTGTCGGGAACGGCCCTTCTCCGACACGGGTGCTGTACGCTTTCACCACGCCGAAGATATTCTGCATCATGTGCGGCCCGATGCCTGCGCCTATACATGCACCGCCCGCCGTCGGATGGGATGACGTGACGAAAGGATAGGTGCCATTGTCACAGTCGAGCATGGATGCCTGGGCGCCTTCAAAAAGAACGTTCTTTCCTTCCCTGACCAGAGTCTGGACGGTATAGTTCGTATCTTTCACATAAGGGCGAAGCCTTTCGGCATACTCCAGGTAATCAATCAGCATCTGCTCGTAGTCGAAACCTTCCATCCCGTAAAGTTTTTCCAGAAGCATGTTTTTCTGCTCCACGTTGTATTTCAATTTCTCCGCAAAAACTTCTTTATCCATAAGGTCGCACATACGGATACCGATGCGGTTGATCTTGTCCGCATAACACGGCCCGATCCCGTTTTTCGTCGTCCCCAGCTTCCGGCTGCCTTTTCTCATTTCTTCGGCCTCGTCCAAACGGATATGGTAGGGAAATACGACTTGCGCACGGGTGGAAATCTGGAGATGCTTCGCGTTGATTCCCTGGGCCTCCAGCTTTTCCATTTCCTCAAGGAAACTTTTCGGGTCAACGACAACGCCCGTACCGACGATACAGATGGTACCGGGATACATAATGCCGCTCGGCATAAGGCGCAGCGGATAAGCTTTGCCGCCGGTCACAACCGTATGTCCCGCGTTGTTCCCCCCCTGGGAACGGACAACGACGTCAGCTTTCGCCGCCAGGTAATCTACAATCTTTCCTTTTCCCTCATCGCCCCACTGGGCACCAATGACCATAGCTGTTGCCATTACACATTTTCCTTCCTTTTAATAATACAGTGATTCTTTATTATCAGATATCAGCTTACAGTTATCGGCTCATAGCTGTCTTCTGATATCCGACTTCCGGCATCCGACCTCTGTCTTCTGACATCCGTCTTCCGCTCTTACAAGCCAAACCGGGCGAATATTTCATCTACATGGATAAGCATGGGCTTGTAATCGAAGCACTCTTTAATTTCTTCCTCAGACAGATATTTTCTCACATCTTCGTCTTTGCAGAGGTTTTCATAGAAATCTTCCCCCTCAAGCCAGCGTTTCATGGCATTTCTTTGCACCCATCGGTATGCTGTATCACGGTAAGCGCCTTTGGACACAAGGGCAAGCAGAACGCGGGGACTGTAAATCAATCCGCCGGTCATGTTCAAATCTTCCAGCATTTTTTCCGGATACACAAGGAGTTTATCTACCAGATCGGTCGTCTGTGCCAGAATATAATCCAATGCAGTGGTCGCGTCAGGAATCATGACACGCTCCACAGAGGAATGGGAAATATCCCGTTCGTGCCAAAGCGGTATATTTTCAAAAGCGGGAAGGGCGTACCCCTGCACGAGTCTTGCCATGCCGCAGATCCGTTCTGATTTGACGGGATTTCTTTTATGGGGCATGGCGGAGGATCCTTTCTGCTTCGGACTGAAATATTCTTCCGCTTCCCTTACCTCCGTTCTCTGCAAATGGCGGACTTCCAGGGCGATCTGTGCCAATGTGCCCGCGATAACGCCGAGGGTGGTAATGTATTCCGCATGATGGTCGCGCTGTACGACCTGGGTCGCTACGATTTCCGGGGTCAGTCCCATTTTTTTGCAGACGTATTCTTCCACATACGGATCAATATCCGCATAAGTACCGACAGCACCGGACAATTTCCCCACCGCCATTTCAGAAGCGGCCCGTTTCATTCGTTCAATATTTCTTAAAGTTTCGCTGTACCACAGGAGAATTTTCAACCCGAACGTGGTCGGTTCGGCATGGACGCCATGGGTACGGCCGATGGTGGGTGTATATTTAAATTCCACAGCCCGGCGTTTCAGGACTTCCGCCAGTTTTTCCAGACCGGCAATAAGCACGTCAGACGCCTGCTTGATCTGTACATTGAGAGCCGTGTCTTTCACATCGGTAGAAGTCATGCCCATATGGATGTACTTCGCTTCATCGCCCACATATTCTCCGACGGCAGAAAGGAACGCGATGATATCGTGATTAATTTCACGATCAATTTCATGAATGCGTTCCACATCAAAATTCGCTTTCGCTTTGATCACTTCCACCGCTTCTTTAGGAATACGTCCCAGCTCCGCATTGGCTTCGCATGCGGCGATTTCCACATCAAGCATGGTCTGCCATTCATTTCTTTCATCCCAGATTTTTGCCATTTCCGGCCTTGTGTACCTTGGAATCATTTACATATCCCCTTTCGGTTTTCCTTCCCTGGCACAGATTTCTCTGCCCACCACCACTCCGGCCGCCGAGGCCTGGACAAGCCCTCTGGTGATGCCGGCTCCGTCGCCGATAGCGAAGAAGTTTCTGAATTTCGTTTCCAGCTGGTTCGTCAGCGCTATGCGGGAAGAATAAAACTTCACTTCCACGCCGTACAGAAGAGTGTGCCTGGAATTTGCTCCTGGCGCCACCTGATCCAGCGCTTCGAACATCTCCATGATATCCTTTAAAAAGCGGTATGGCAAGACTAAAGATAAATCTCCCGGCGTCGCAGACGGCATGGTGGGACGGACAAGGCCGCGGCGTATCCTTTCTACCGTAGAACGGCGGCCGTCACGAAGATCCCCCAGCCTTTGCACAATCGGTCCCGCACCGAGCATATTTGCCAGAGATGCGATATATTTCCCATAAGAAATGGGTTCATTGAAAGGGCTGGTAAACTGTTTGGAAACAAGAATGGCGAAATTCGTATTTCCGCTCTTCTTATGGGCGAAAGAATGGCCGTTCACTGTCTGGAGCCCCGCATTATTTTCCGTCACCACGAAACCGTAAGGATTCATACAGAACGTGCGTACCCGGTCATCAAAGGAACGGGAGAAATACACCAGTTTCGATTCGTAACAGATTTTTGTAATCGGTTCATACACTTCTGCGGGAGATTCCACACGGACACCGATATCCACCGCATTTGACTGCGTCTCCAAACCGAGCGTACGGGCTTCTTTCATAAACCACTCCGCCCCTTCACGGCCGGGTGCCGCCACAAGATACTTGCAGCAATACGTTTCTCCGCCGGCTTCCACACCGAGAACCGTTCCGTCTTTGTCCGCAAGAATTCTGTCCGCCGCTGTTTGGGACATAACGGTCACATTGGACGGAAGAGAATCGCGCATATTAGCAAGAATGACACTGTTCACATCCGTTCCCAAATGACGGATACGGGCAGGGATAAACATAAGATCCGCCGCGGCGGATTTCCGCTTCAGTTCATGTATTTCCTCGGCAAACTCATCGCCGTATACCTTTCTGTCAGCACCGCCGTACCTGCAGTACACCGAATCCACATAGGAAATTAAACCGGCCAGCTCTCCTTTATTCATATAATCATCAAGATTGCCGCCGTAATCCGTAGTAAGCGTCAGCTTCCCGTCAGAAAACGCGCCCGCGCCGCCCCAGCCGCAAACGATATTCGCCCTGCGGTCTTTCGGCGGAGCATTCTTGTCACGATTCAGCGCTATCCGCTCACGAATATCCAGTCCCTTTTCAAGGATCAGGACAGACGCGCCGGTATCCGCCAGTTCAAGAGCGGTAAAAATACCCGCCGGTCCGGCGCCGATAACTACCACATCATAAAATCTGCTCATTGCCTCTCCTTTTCACAGAATACATCTGCATGGAGCTTTTTTATGCATAAAAAAAGCCCCACCGGGGGCGAAGATACTTTATATATCCCTTTTTAAATTTTACAGGAAGGTTCCCTGTGTGTCAAATAAAAAGACCCTCCTGTCATGGTATAATGAAGGAAATATTTGAATCATTTTCAGACAGGAGGTTTCCCATGCCCTACATCAACATCAAAATCACACGTGAAGGCACTACTGCCGAGCAGAAAGCAGAACTCATCAAAGGAGCCACGGAACTCCTCGTCCGCGTATTGAACAAAAATCCGAAGACCACGGTCGTCACCATTGAAGAAGTGGACATGGACAGCTGGGGAATCGGCGGCGATCCTGTGGAAATCGCCAGAGAAAAAGGGGAAGCCCAAGACGCCAAAATAGCCCGGCTGGAAGCCGACAAAGAAGAGCAGGAAAAAGAATTGGAAAACCTGAAAAAGCTTCTCCTTCAGGACGGCAAAAAAGAAAACATCCCTCCGCTGCCGGAAGAAGAAACAACAGAAGAAATACCGGTTTTCATGCTGAACAATAACGCACTCAAACTGAAAAAGGAAAAGAAAACAAAAAAGAGTAAATCAAAAAACAAAAAATAGTCCCCTCATCCAACAAATATATGAAACGGTTTTCAGATAAAATTGTATCCGGAAACCGTTTTTGCGTTAAAATTTATATTCCACTATACTCTAAGTAAACGCTCTCAGAAAACGTCAGCATACAGACATCAATATCCGCTCACCTCCGGAATCTGCCTACTGTCATTTCTTTTTTAAGGAGCCTTTATGCATATAGACATTTCCTCCCGATTCAATTATAAGAGCCTTTTCCGTTTCGTCCTGCCCTCCGTGGTGATGATGATCTTTATTTCCACCTACACCATGGTCGACGGATTTTTCGTATCGAACTATGTGGGCAAAACGGCATTCACCGCGGTCAACCTGATCTTCCCCGCCATCATGGTTTTCGCCTGTGCCGGATTCATGTTCGGCGCAGGCGGCAGCGCCCTTGTAGCAAAGACCATGGGTGAAGGACAGACGGAAAAAGCGAACCGCCTTTTTTCTCTCATCGTCCTTTCCGCTTTCGCCGGGGGCATATTGCTTTCCGCCCTGGGGTACTTCCTCATACCCTTTCTTGCCTCCGCCATGGGTGCAACCGGTGAAGTGCTTGCATGCAGTGTCTTTTACGGCCGCACACTTCTTCTTTCCCTCCCCATGTTTGTCCTCCAGCGGGTGTTCCAATCATTCATGGTCACCGCAGGAAAACCTTCTCTCGGTCTTCACATGACAATCCTCTCCGGTGTAATGAATATCGGTCTCGATGCCCTTTTCATTCTTGTTTTCAAATGGAGCCTCTTAGGCGCCGGCCTTGCCACAGTGCTTTGCGAATACGCAGGCGGTCTTTTCCCTCTGATTTACTTCCTAAAAAGAAATACATCTTCTCTTCAGCTGGTGAAACCGGAATGGGATGGCCCTGCGCTTTGGAAGGTCTGCACGAACGGCTCCTCCGAGCTTTTGACAAATATTTCCATGTCCTTCGTTTCCATGCTCTACAATTACCAGCTGATCACCATCGCCGGAACGGACGGGGTCGCCGCCTTCGGCGTGATCATGTATGTGGCATTCTTTTTTGAAGCGATTTACATCGGCTATTCCATGGGAACCGCGCCCATCGTAAGCTACAATTACGGTGCCCGCCGCGATGATGAACTGCGGAGCATTTTCCGAAAGAGCCTCACCGTCATTGCCGGTACCGGTCTTTTCCTCACGACCTCCGCATACCTCGCCGCTCCCGTACTGGCGGATATTTTTGTCGGCTATGATGAAACTTTAGCCACGCTCACCGTCCGGGGTTTCCGATTCTTTTCCTTTTCTTTCCTCCTGAACGGCTTCTGCATGTACGGCTCGGCGTTTTTTACGGCACTGAACAACGGCTTCATCTCTTCAGTAATCTCTCTCCTCCAGTCCGTTGTTTTTCAAATCATCGCCGTTATAGCTCTTCCGCTATGGCTCGGCACGGACGGCATCTGGCTTTCCGTTTCCATCGCCAAGCTGCTGGCATTTTTCGTGACAGTTTCCTTCTGGATCGCCTGCCGCAAAGAATATCATTACGCCTAAAGAATATTCTTTTTTCAGCCAGGGCATCCTTGAATACGTGATCCTGAATCGCTTTGCGTGGGAGATGCATCTTCCATTGTCAGATGAGATTTAAGCCACCGGCTCCAGCGCATGGTAAAGTGATTGGTATGGGTTTCCTGCACATACTGATAGAACTTTGCAATCATGGCCGCTTTCTCATGATAATAAGCGGCTTTCCATTGATTCGGTTTCGGCTTATCCATTTCATAAGCAATGTAATTTCCGCCAAGAAGATATTGGCGCGAGAGAATATCCTCCAGTGATATATCAGGATTTTTCATCATATCATACATAGCCATATAAATCGTAGTACGCCCTTTGCCCGCCTGGCAGTGGAAATGCAGCCACGCATGATCGGGCAGTGTGCGTATGAAGGCGATGAAGTCATCAATATTTTGAGGCGACGGCCAGATATGATCCGTTGCCGCAATGCGGTAATAATACAGACCATTTTGTTCCACCATCTGCCTTTCACTCATGACCGAATTAATCTTCATAGGTTTAGGATCAATCGGCCCCTTCCCTTCATCGAGCATCGTCACAATGAGGCTTTTCCCCTTGGCTGCACACAAACGCCTCATCTCATCTTTTAAAACATCCGTTTTGTTCTTTCCGATGTTGCCCCAATCGCGCGCGCCGAACCAGCTGACGGCATTCCCATTAAATATACCATGCGTTTCCTGCCGTAGATCCACAATATAAATTGGCCCGTTCGCCTGCTTCTTGAGTACGGAAACCAGCTTCTTAAACTCTCCGACAGAGAACTCCGCACTGCCGGATATGTTCAGACAATCCAACCCCTTGCGAGAGGGGGTCATCGTGAATCCTTTGCCTGTTTTTTTGACATCCACATCAGAGCGGAATGCAGAATTCGCAGTACGAAATCTGCGCGGCAATTGATCCCTGTCTTTTGCATCGAGACGCCAAATATAGCCATCGTACTTTGTACGACCGGCTGCAGAAGCATCCATCTGATCCGGTGCTTGCTGCAGAGAAACGCCACTTATTTCAGGTTCCGCTTCCCAGGCATTCCCTGATAATGGCATGCTGCCAAGTATTATTGCAGCCGTTATTGAGAATAGTATTTTCTTTTTAAGATGCAGCATGAGTGATACACTTTCCCATGTAAGAAATAATTATAACCGGACAAATGAAAAAGCTACAGGGTCTACAGACGTATAAATCCATAGCTTTTTCTTATGAGCAAATTCCTCTGACGCATTTTTATCATCTACCGTTTTCCTTTCTCCTTTTTGAACACGCTGCCGCCCGTGATTTTTTTGGAAAAAGTCTGTGATTTCCCCTGTATTCCCTGCCTTCCCCTGTATTCCCTGCCGATGAAATCCTGTCACAGAAAAACAGGATGATATCTACTTCACCGATGCCGCCGCGATGCGATCAGCCGCTTTTTTCACCATTTCATTGGCGGAGTCCGTTGTCAGAACAGAAAAAAGACGGTACTTATCGCCGTACTTCATCACATAGCCTTTTCCGTAAACGGGAACGGCAAATCCGTCAACGAAGAAAACGGCACGCACGCCGCTTGTATAAATACGGGGTCTGTCCTGTGCGCGGTGGATCTGCTCCACATTTAGGAAACCGACGCCAAGCATGTTGAACGGAATCTTGGGATCTGTCTCGGGCTTTTCATTGATCCGCTTCGCCATTTCCAGAAACATACCATTCAATACGTTTTCCATGCCCAAAAGAGCCACGTTGCAGCCATACAGTTCGGAAACCGATTTTCCCGACAGACGTGGCGCGTCAAAAGCGTCTTTCATGGCTTCTTTACCGACTACAGGAGCAAATTCGCAGTTCATGACGAAAGCGGGCACGCTGTTTCCTTCTTCCGTCACGGTAAGCAGTCCGAATTTCCCATCCTTTCCAAGAGGAGTAAAATCGGTATTCTTCGGAAGCTTCACTTTTTGAAAGAAAGATTTCGCGTCTTCCTGCACAATGCCGTTCCATACAGCGGAAACGATATTATCATCTTTAGGAATATTTATGCTTGAAATCGGCGGAAAGCCTGCCATGTCTCCCATATTGTCTGTCATATCGGCAGCTCCCGCACACGTTGTCGTCATGGCACAAAGAATCGAAGCCGCCAGCATTATTTTCATCTTCATCATTTCATCTCCCGTGCCGCTTTTTCCACATAAGGCACAAAGTATGCCCCTGATTTCTGATCGCCTGCAAAGAGTGTGTATGTCGTACTGTCACCGTCTTCCAAAATGAGCCCTTCTGCAAAAAAGGGGATCAGGCAGCCGCCAGTGTATAATCCGGCTTTCACCTTTGCCAGGCGGTACGCTTTCCCTCCGCGAGATTTCTTTTCTTTCCAGCGGGCCTCACCGCTCACATACAGACGGATTCCCTTTTTTGCCAGAAATTGTTTATACGGCTCTCCGATTTCAGCTTCTTTCCACATTTTGCCTGCAAACGGTATGACAGCGTTCTTTTTGTCAGCTGCTTCCTGTTTCGCTGCAGTACTGCCCGCCGTGTCTGTCATTTCTTTCCCCATCAATTTCACAAAAGGCAGTAAACCATTCTTCTCTTTCCCAGGATTCTTATGATCCACGGAAAAAGAAAGCACGAGGGATTCGTAAAAAGCTTCCGGCGTGTTTGCACGAAGCTGGTATACCCGCAGCTCTCCCAAGGCTTCCGCCGCCAGACGGGATACATCCGGTGCCAGTTTGGACGTCAGATAAACAGATGTCGGGCTGTCAACACCGCCGATAATGCCGATAGCAGCTGCCTGCGGTTTCGACTCCTTTTCAACTGCTTCATGTTCCGCCCAGTTTTTCATCTGCTTTCCGAAGTACGTCTGTCTCCCGTCAAGAACATCGACAGTATCTCCAAAATCCAGCACGTGTCCTTTCGGAAGAGTGAGTGTATCTGCTGAAGCAGAAAAAGTGAATAAAGCGGCCATGCCGAGCGCTGCGCATATTGTTTTCATAGTGACCTCGTTCCTTTTATATTTCTTTAATTATAGCAGAAACGAGCGTCTGTTATTCTATTATTTTACTTTTCTTTATTGTGTCTTCTGCAATGAAATGTCCGGATGGGCGAAGCAAAAGATCTTGTATAGAATCCCTATCACCGGAGGTCTGCAGATAATCCCTGACTGACAGGCTTTTTAAATTCATTTTTGATGCGGCTTTCGGCATATGCTATTGTGTCGGATTTTTTGTATCCGCAATCAATTCCCTTATGATTCTACGCTTGTCTTTCGCAGCGCAAACATAGCATAAGAAGAAATACTTTACAATTTCCTTCCAGACCGCTTTTTCTCAATTATTTCACCAATTTGTAGCATACAAAAAGATCAGAACACATCCAAGAATGAACACGTCTGACCTTTTACTATTGCATATTTTATGATCCTATGGAATAGGAATGAACAGATTCCCTATCCTACAAGCCAGGTTCTCTTCGTCCCAAAATTACAACCCCTGCTTGAAGAATTTCCTGAAAGCAGATACCTCCGCATGGGACTGCGTGACAGATACGGCATACTTGCTTCCGCGTTTGATTCCCGGTTCATAAGTAATCGGTTCAAACTGGAACGTAACATCCGGCTTGGAAGCGGTGCAGTACCCCACCAGGGTGGACTTAATCTGTCCGCCATTTTCTTTATTGAACACAACCGGCTCCTCATGCCCTTTCAACTCTGCGTCCACAGGCACCACGACCACTTCCCCCGGTTTATATCCTACGATGAAATTACTGTGCGTCGTGACTTTAACAACGACTGCATCCGTAAAATCCTCCATATGGCAGTATATCAACGTATACTGATCCCCTTCCGGCACACACTCGTTGAAAAGCTCTCTCATCCTCGCCTTATTTCTTGCATTTTCCTCATCTGTCGCACCGGTCAAAAGCTTCTTAACGATATCCATCAATCCCATAATAATCTCCTTGTCTAAAAATATAAAATTAATTACACTTCACAACTGCCATTTTATCATATATGACAATACCGGAAGAACAGTACATAAATTTGCTCTCTATAAAGCAATCTTCTCCGCGATAATCTCAACTACTTTTACGGGTTCTGAAAAATTCAAATCGCCTACATAAAGATTGTCTGCTAAATATACCTTCCATAATTCTTTAAGATAATCGTCCTCTTTTATGTCCTTAATAATTTCCATTGCCTGTTTCATAAGCGAAAAACTTCCTCTTCTGTTTGCAGTTGAAATAATCGCCTGTTTTAGAATGTCAAAATCAATTTCCTCTTTTCTTAGATTGTATAAATTATATAGATCGTAAAAATCTCTCATCCTTGTTGTGGAGATATTTCTTTTAATAACGCTCTCATATTTTTCAGCCAATATCGTCTCAAGTGGATACGCCAAAACCCTAAGACTTTCCTCTTGAAACATACAAGGATATAGATATTCAATCTCCTTTGGTGTTATGGCATCTCCTGTTGTAATATCAATCTTCATGTCATTTTTAATCTTGTCAAAGTTAGCTATTAAATGTACTCTGAAGTTTTCATATTCATCTTCTTCTCGTATATGGCTTATATTCGTTATTTCAAATTCTATGCCGTCATTTACCTCTACATTTATGATTTCTGAAATAATATCTCGTATGACTTCTTCCTTCAATGGCACGCCTTTTATAGTGGTATCCATATCCATCGTAGTACGGTTATCAATCCCAATCATAGAAGATATAAGAAGTCCGCCTTTGATGACAAAATTAAATTATACTTAGATTTTGACAGTCTTTCTAAGAATCTTTCAAAGAAAAACATTTGCAGAACTTCCTGTGATCTGAGGTTTTTAGAGTTTGCAATATCTCTTATTTTTCCTTTCAAACCTTCCGAACCTATCATTTATAAAACCTCCATATATTTTCTGATTTCATCTTCAATGCCAAGAATCCTGCTGTATTTAATAAGATTTCTAATATTCTTATCTTTACTCTTAAAGTATCCGGTCATTGCATCTATAAATATCTGCTTATCGACAGACTTCCTTTCCAAAACAATATCGCAGATACATCTTTCCATGTTATAGCATTTAACAGAAGAGCCAAGCAGTGTTCTTATCTTAATAACTCCTAAATGAAAAAAATCTTTCTTTACATAATGCACCTTAACATTTGGAAATTTCCGTTTGATATGCCCTGCATTATATCCCTGCGGCACACTGATATGAAAAACATTAGGTATTCTGTCACTAAATCCAAGAAGATACAAAGCTGTATGGAAAGAAAAAACCACTTGCTCATTATTAAGTGATATAGAGGCAAAATCATCATCCACGGCATCTTTTTTCTTATAGACGCCATTTTTAACTCTCTCCAGCTCGCCTTTTTGGACAAGTGAAGCTAAGACATGTCTTTTGACGCCTATCTCTTCCGCTTGTTTATTTGTAATAATATTATTTTCTAAAAAGTATTTTTCTAAAGAATTCATTCTATCACCCTCTTTACATTTACGCTTTAATTATAGATTATTAAAGAGTATTTGTAAACAGAGCAAGTATTTCCCTAAAGTATAACCGTTAATAACCGCGATAATCGTGTAGCATATTAGACAATTCATTATTTTTCTTAATAAAATCAATTAAATGTTTTTCTGTAATTATAAACTGCTTACCTGTGCTTTTAACTTTAGTTGCTATAACCTGCTCACCATCAAGTGATGTTACTCTAAAACCATGAATAATACGATTACGCATCTCAACAATTTCACCAAACTTTTTAGCAATCGCCGGATCTGAATTTGCAATAGTTTTTGCAATGAGTTGCATAAGTCTTCCTGATTCTTTATCAATCAGTTCATCCCACGAATACGAGCTATCCGTATGGAGAATATTCTCGATTATAAACCCATTATTTGAAGTAAACACGGACAACGCCGTCCCCAGCAACAATCTATACCTTTCTGAAGGCAAAGATTGCCTTGTACTTACCATATCATACATAATCACACCGCCTCTTCTGAGTCTTGGTTGTTAATATATACCAGATACTGTTTATACTTTCTCAACATCATGTTCTTTGCATACTGCTCCATGTACTCTAAAATCTGCCTTGTGGTTAAACCTTTTGCATACATATTGATAATCTTGTCATCTATACCGGAAATGTCCTTTTGCCGATTTTTTACTATCTGTGCCTTAAATGTGCCATTTCTATCTTTGGGAACATCTACCTCAAATTCACCGTATTTGCTTCGGACGGTTTTTGTTTTTGATCCATTACGACAGTTTTCTGAATGGGAGCGTGCAGACTTCGGATAGCCAAGATGGTCTGTCATCTCAGATTCCATCATAGACCTGATGGTACCCCCAAGAAGATCTTTCAGTGCATCCTGAATATCTTGTGCAGTCCGGATTTCATACTCATCCATCAGTGCGGAGATGATGCTTTTCTTCCCCTCTGTCAAAGGACCTACATGCTAAACATCTTTTTTCTTGCGTGCCATAATTAAACATCCTATAAGTACACTACTCATTTGATACTACCATAGGAGGATTATTTATTATATTTTTACAGACTTTTTTTACATACTCATTACTTTTCTATAGACATATCTTTCCCATAGGAAGAATAGTCTATTGACAAACCATCTTTACAAAATCCTTAATTTCCTTATATACGTCATCATCTAAATCCGGAAATTTTTCAAGAACAGTATTAGTCCATTCCGGTCCATGTCCTCCAACATCTTTTATAAAACATTCAAGTTCTCCCACCGGAACAATAAAAATACCCTCTTTTTTTAGTACACTGTCCATTTTCTTATATTCCTGAGTAGAATCTCCGGCTGAAAGTGCCGAAACACCTCTTTTTTTTATTTCATCCCATTTAGAAATAGTACTAATTGATGTCTTTATTTCTTTAATTTCATTATTTGATAAATATTCTTTGTTTGTTTGTTTACATATTTTTTCAATGCAAGCTTTTACGTCATTTTTATGAATTCTCTCCTTCGGACTATGAAGATTAGACACTATCATATTATATGATTTTTTTACACTATCCCACTCTATATTAAATGCCTCTAGTATTTCTTTGAACACATTTTCATCATTTAAAACATCCATATCAGGAATTAATTTTACACAAACATCAAGTGATCGAAGTGATTTAGCAATTTTCGCCATCCTATGTTTTCCACCGCAGTGAATAAATAATGTTTCAGAATATCTTCCTTGTGATTGCTTAATTCTATTATCAATAACTGAATACATCTTACAGTCAGAGTCACTCTCACACAATATTACTTCTTTATGAAATAAACTTGTCATAATATTAGAATATTTTAACAGCGGATCATTCCATACAGAACTAACTCTTTCATTTGCTAATACCGAAAATTTATTATCATTATCATCCCTTGTAACTCTAATTATCTTTACTCTTTCTGGACACACATCTAAAAGCCCCTTAATTATCTCTTCACTATGCGTTGAAATAAACGCTTGCTGATTAATACGCAAAGTTTTTCCAATTATTCTTCCCATAATATTAGCCTGTGGCGGATGCAAAAAAGATTCTGGTTCATCAATAAGATATGTGCAATAATGATCAATCATCAAATATAGTAAAATTCCTGTAAAGCTTTTTATACCATCACCCTGATTTTGAACTTGTTCATATGTATCTAGTACCTTTGCATACTCTTCTTGACGTTCTTGTTCATCCGCAAACTCTTCTTTATTAAAATTCACCGCATTACCAATACACAAGGGTATATTTCCACCGTTTAATATATATGGAATCAATTTTTTCCCAAACGCTTCTTCGAAATTGTCACTTAACCACTTTCTAGAATTTTGTTCAAATGCTGCATAATGTATAGGATGATTTTTAGTATCTTTTCGAGTAATTAAAGGAGCCGGATTACTGATTGTAAGCCTATTTAATGTATCTAAATATGTGACAAATAATGATCTCGTATTTTTATAATACTGTTCTGAATTGTATCCTGAAATATCATAAGAACTAACGCTAAATCTAAATCCAGAATACCCTTTGTAGGATCCATAATCATTTACTGTAGAAATTGAATCTAATAATTTAAATATATCGCCCTTTCTTTTTACTATTTCAATATCTTTAATTACGATAGATGTTTTTTTCCCTTCACATAATTGATAAATATCCTTCAATGACTGACTTTTCCCTACATTATTAGGTCCAACAAATACAACAATATCACTCTCATTTATTGTAATCTCAGTATTATTATTTAAAACCAGTCTCGAAATATATCCCCCAAACTTATCTTTCTCTTTTGGAATAATATTCCCCTTCTCAACATTTATTTCATTATTCATTTTCCAACACCCTCCTTACAATTCTCTTTTCATCTAAATCATGGAAAAATATATTAAAGCCTTCACAACTGAGTCCTCCTTCTCCCTCAAAACTGTGGTTGCTTAGCATTCTCAGCTTTTTGTAAATTGAAATTCTGTCTCAACTCAATACCACTCTTTCGCTTAACCTGTGCAATGTAAAAGATTAATACCCTGAATCCATACTTTTTAAGCACATAATTTTGAATTTGTTTATAGGTAGCCTTACTCTCAACACTTATTAATCTACTCTATCAATTTAAAACTCGACATTACTATAACATTTTAGATCCAGTTTAAAAAGTAACGCTATTACTTCCACATGCATGGTCTGGGGGAACATGTCCACCGGCTGGACTTCTTTGATTTCGTAGCCTTCCGATTTTAAAATCTTCGCATCTCTGGCAAAGGTGGCGGGATTGCAGGAAACGTAGACGATGCGCTTGGGATTCATGCCTGCCGCCGCCTTTAATACTTCTTCGCTGCAGCCTGCTCTGACGGGATCCATGACGATCACATCGGGAATCAGCCCTTGCCGGTAAAGCTGCGGCTGAGTTTTCCCGCGTCGGCCGCGTAAAATTCCGTATTTTCCATATGGTTCTTTTTCGCATTCTTTTTGGCGTCTTCTATGGCGGGCTTCACGATTTCTATACCAATGCTTTATCATAGACTCTCCGCCTCTTTACATTCCTTTTCAGCTTTCGCGCCACGCTCATCCAGAAACGCACCAATTATGCGCTCAACGGCCAGAGTTTTTGTCTGACCAACATCTTTGCAGTATGTTGCAAAACGACGCATTAGTGCCGCGTCCATCTTTATATTAAGGGTTATATAGTCTTTTTTGTGCTGAGCAATATCTTCATACGCTCCTTCCACATAACAATCCCACTTGTACTAGTGTAGGCGATTATACACAGCTTTTCAACACGATTGCTCGTAAACTTTTTTGTGCCTTCACTTCATTCGACACATATTTCCCCTGTATTATCAAAGCTACTGTCTTCACATGAAACGATATGTCATGATAAATCATATTTAACGACTGCAATGCTAACAGCATGGTTTAATAATACGCAGAACCTTTCACCTATCTCTAAAATCCAGGTTATAAGACAAAAGTGGCATCAAAAAAGCCCAGATTTCTCTGAGCCATATCACATAATAAATTTTTGTAAATACGTATTTTTATTAAATGCGGTATTGATATTTCTATAAGTCTATTGACGTTTCATCTAAAAGAAAGTCCTCTACTCCAATATATAAAATACCATCATCATCATATCGAGGTACAATGTTATTTCTTACTATCACCATTTTTTTAAAGGAATCTCCGGTTCTTCTTAAAGATTCAGTTTCCTGCATTTGTTTTTCTTTTGTATCCACATTAAGTGCTGATTGAATATAGTATCTATTACTTCCTCTATTAATAATAAAATCAACTTCCAGGTTCTTTCTGACTGTTTTTTTGTTCTCATTTTTATAATTATATTCTACGACACCAACATCTACATTTAGCCCTCTCATTCGCAGTTCATTGTATATTACATTTTCCATAATGTGTGATTGTTCATTCTGCCTAAAATTTAGTCTTGCATTTCTCAGACCAATATCGGAAAAATAATATTTATATGGAGATGAAATATACTTCCTCCCTTTCACATCAAATCTCCTGGCTTTTTCTATTAAGAAAGCATCAATGAAGTAATCCAAGTAATTACTAACTGTAAATTGAGATATCTTTATATTCTTTTCTGACATAAAGGTACTAGCTAACTTGGTTGGGTTCGATAAAGAACCAATGGATGAAGATATAATATCCAGCAAATCATCTATTATAGACACATCTTTTAAGATTTTATGACGCTCTACCACATCTTTAATATAAGTGCTTGTAAAAATATTCTTTAAATATTTGCTCTTCTCTTCATGGTTTTTAAGTTGCACAGATATAGGCATACCACCGTATAAACAATATTCATCGAAAGCCTTTCCTTTATCTCCATCATAGCATGAATAAAATTCAGCAAATGAAAATGGATAGACTCTTATCTCATCGCCACGATCTCGAAATTGTGTTAACACATCTGACGAAAGCATCCTGGAATTGCTCCCTGTAATATATACATCGACATTGGAGATTTTCATAAGGCCTAATACAAGATCTACAAAGGATATCTTTGAGTCACTATTTTTCAGATATGGGTTTGAAATTTCTTCTACAAATTGAATTTCATCGATAAAAATATAATATCGTAATACATTATCCCGAATTTTTTCTCTTAGAAAATCATCTAATTCTATGGGATTTCTATATTGCACATTCTTCAAACTATCAAGAGCAATCATGATAATCTGATTTTCATTTATCCCAATAGACAGTAGATATTTTCGATACAATTCAAATAAAAGATATGATTTCCCACATCTTCTAACGCCTGTAATAATCTTTACTCTTCCATTATCTTTTTTATTTATTAGTTGATTCAAATATCTTGGTCTTTCCACTTCCATCTTACACCTCTGTTTAATAAACCTGTATAAATACGCATTTTTGTTAAATCTATTTTTATTATAACATTTTACCCTACATATTAAAGATACTTTTAAAACAAATGCGTATTACTACTTTAATCGTAAATATAAGAATGTACCATTTTAACGAAATAATTTGTACAGCTACTCTTTCATTTGCATATGATAACGTAAGCGATAGAAATCTCGTATCATTTTTTTGGAAGTGGTAGCAGAAATTCCTTTTCTTTTCTGACATCCGTTGCGGTATGTGCCTTTTGTCTACTCAACTGTATTTCTAATCTCATATGCACACAAAAATAAGGAGTTCCAGCCATAATTACATCTTATTTCCAAGTATGTAAAAACACTAAAAGCCCCTATTCTACTAAGGTTTATCCCTATTTACTTTTCTCACGTATCATCAATGCCACCGTCTCTACATGCATGGTCTGGGGGAACATGTCCACCGGCTGGACTTCTTTGATTTCGTAGCCTTCCGATTTTAAAATCTTCGCATCTCTGGCAAAGGTGGCGGGATTGCAGGAAACGTAGACGATGCGCTTGGGATTCATGCCTGCCGCCGCCTTTAATACTTCTTCGCTGCAGCCTGCTCTGACGGGATCCATGACAATCACATCAGGAACCAGTCCTTTCCGGTAAAGCTGCGGCATGAGTTTTCCTGCGTCGGCCGCGTAAAATTCCGTATTTCCCATATGGTTCTTTTTCGCATTCTTTTTGGCGTCTTCTATGGCGGGCTTTACGATTTCTATACCGATGACCCGCTTTGCCTTTTTCGCCAGGCAGAGGGAAATGGTGCCTGTGCCGCAGTAGGCGTCTATGACAGTTTCTCCACCTTTCAGATCGGCGTATGCCAATGCTTTCTCATAGAGAATTTCCGCCTGCTCTTTATTCACCTGAAAGAAGGAGTACGGGGATACTTCAAATCGCAGTCCGCAAAGAGAGGCGGTGAGCGTTTCTCTGCCCCAGAGGTGTCGGATTTTCGCGCCCAGTATCGTATTTCCCGGCTTGGACTGGATATTGTGCCAGAGAGAAACGACTTCGGGCAGTTCCTTTTTTATTTCTTCTACCCACCGCTCTTCTTCCGGAAGGGTTTCGGAAGCGGTCACAAGAACGACCATCTCTTTTCCGTCATCACCCACACGCCCCATCACATGGCGCAGGCTTCCTTTCCGTGTCTTTTCATCATAGACGGAAATCCCATACTTCTCCATAAACCGCCGGGCAAATTGAAGCAGGCGGTTATTTTCTTCTTTCTGGATAGCACAGGAGGAAACCGGTATGATGTCATGGCTTCCTTGCCGGTAGCAGCCGAGCGCCGCTTTTCCCTTTACAAGGCCTGCCGGCACGGCCATTTTATTTCTGTACGCGAAAGGATGCGCCGCCGGAAGCACAGGCTTCACCAAATCCCCCGATTCGCCGGCGATACGCTCTATCACATCTTTTACACGGCGGTATTTCATATCGAGCTGCCCCTCATAGGTGAGATGGGAAAGCTGGCAGCCGCCGCAGTTTTCATAAACGGGACATTCCGGTACCGTGCGGAAAGGGGATTCCTGCTCTATGGAAAGCAGTTTTCCCACAGCATAAGATTTTTTCAGCAGAGTGATTTCCGCGGTGACCGTTTCCCCGGGAAGCGCCCCGGGAACAAATACGGTGAATCCGTCCACACTCCCAATCCCTTCCCCGTGAACACCCAGATCCCTGATTGCCACCGTGTATGCTTCATGGACTCTAACCTGCGCCGGATCGTATTTCATACCGGCGTCTCCTGATTTCCTGTTTTTCATAATGCCAGATCCGCCACTTCCCTATACCTGTATCCAATCCGATGTACGGCGTCTTCCGCCTTGTCCCTGTCCGCTGTCCGATGGACGAATATGACATATTCATCACATTCCACATCTATAAAGCCCAGCTGAAATCCTTTCCTGCGCAGGGCATTGTCATAGTCGGCAAAAACAGAAGGGGCGGAAATTGACTTGTTTCCATATGTTCTGAAATCCGGCAGGTTGGCAGACACGCCGAAATTTTTTGTAAGCGCGCTTTCGATCCGCCATTCCAGGGTTTCCACCTCCTGCTTCCAGTCAAGTCCCATCAGGAAAAAAATATGGGCTTCCTCATCCATGTACTCCATCACATAGAACAGCGTGCTGCCATACTCCCCATCTTCTCCCGCACCTGAATAGTCTTTCAATGTCTCAAAAAAAGATGCCAGCGTCTTCTGCGTTTCTTCCGCCAGACAAAGTTCTGCCAGCGTCGTATACCCTTTTCTTTCCGTTTCCGAAATAAGAGGATAGTCTTCCTCTGTCCCAATTTCTTCCTGCGCTTCCATCCGCACCGGATTCGGTTTGACCAGCCGCCTCGACCAGGGAAGTCCGGTGAAGGTGCTTTTCAAATACAGGTATATCAGCGTCCCTCCGCCGATCAGCACCCACTTCGCTTTGGGAAATCCGATGGTGAACCAGACTGCAAAAGCAAAACACCACGCGATAATAAGGACGGCATAAAATATTTTTTCTCTTCGTGCGATCCGATGGTATTCTTCTTCTGTCATGATTCCCTCCATGCCCTGTCTATAATCGGCCTTATCCGCTGCGGCTGCTTTCCCGCTCCTGACTTTTACTCCATTCCATTATACATGAGAAATAAAATATAAAAAACGCGTACCAATGCACCAGTAAAACCTTTCTCCCGGCAATCTTCCCCAGATCCATAAAGCGAAAAAGAATGGCCGCATCTTTTCAGGCACGGCATATCAAATCAAAAAATTTCTCACCGCTCTTTACAAAAAGAATTTCTTTCTTCTATTTCCGCCAAAAGTGTTCTCAGCCGTATTTTTACGGCTCCCGTATTTGTTCCCTGATCCAGGCTGAGCACCGTATAGAATTTTCCTTTTTCTTTCAATTTCTTTTCCACTTCATCTGCTGCCTCTCTATCCAAGCCGCAGCTGACGGAACGCAGCGCTACGAGTTCCAAACCGTGTTCCCGGATCACTCTTTCGCAGGCTTTCCGCAGCAGGTAAGAGGATGACCGGGCTCCGCCCGGCAGGCGGTCTTTCTCAAGAAGTGCAAGTCCTTCCCCGGACAACACTGCCGCACCTAAAGTCTCTGCCATGTAAGGAACACCTTTGTGGATCTGCACATCTCCATGGAAAGGTCTTCCGGTGAGTACAATCCCTGTCTTGTGATTCTCCTTTATCCACAAAAGTGCTTTTTCCGTTTCTTTTTTATATGCGTTTTCATACCGTGCTAATCTTTCATATCCCGCTTCCACTGCTTTTTCTATATCCTCTTCCGAAAATTGCGGCAGTCTCCGTACAAGAACTTTTCCCAGTCTTTTCATACCGAACTCCGGAAGCGTGGGATGAAGATAGGGAATTTTGGCTTTCGCAATTTGTTTTTTCATAAATTTTGCCAATACATGGCCGTAGAGTGCATGCCGTTTTTCATCGGTAAACGAATTGTGCCACGCTCTTGTATGTGCGGGGAACCAGATCATATCCGGTTCCCGCCGGATCAGATTTTGCAGATGCCCATGAGCCAGTATACAGGGATGACAGTGCACGCGCTGCGGAATGGTCATCGCCGCCTGTCTCGCATCTTCTTCATTCCATTCCGATGTCATTACACGATATCCGAGGCTGTTCCAAAATCCCGCCCAAAAAGGAAAATCCGACCACATATCCAAAGCGGCGGGTATCCCCACAATTCCCCTGCACTTCTCTTCAGGTGCTTCTTTTTTAAATACATGATCTTTGATCCACTGGTACACATCCGGACAGGATGTCTTATTTCTTTCTCCGGTCAGTATGATTTCTCCCGTTCCGCATCGATTTCCCGTCACAAAAATTTCACCGCCGGAAAAACGGCGCACACTGACAGCGCAATGATTGCCGCAGCCGGGGCAGGTCCGGTTTTCCGTTTCCATACGGAACGCTTTTATTTCCGCAGCGCCTGGCAGGGAAGAAGCATGCTGTTCTCCAAATTGATCTTTGGCTTTAAGCGCCATTCCATAGGCACCCATGAGGCCCGCAATATCCGGACGGATGACTTCCTTTCCCGTCAGACGTTCAAAAGCGCGGAGTACCGCGTCATTATAAAAGGTACCGCCTTCCGCCACGATATGATCTCCCAGCTCTTCAGCAGACTCCAGCTGAATGACACTGAAGAGCGCATTTTTGACCACCGATACGGAAAGTGCCGCCGCAAGATCTGCCAATCCCACACCGCGGTTCTGCACCTTTTTCACATAAGAATTCATAATAACCGTACAGTGCCTTCCCAGATCGGGCATCTTCTCCGCCAATGCTGCCTGCCTTGCAAATTCCTTAATATCCATGTGAAGATGATCTGCAAAAGATTCCAGAAAAGAACCGCAGCCAGAGGAGCAGACTCCATTTAAAGAAATATGGTCTATCCTTCCATCTTTTAATCGGCAGTACTTCATATCCTGTCCGCCGATGTCCAAAAGTGCCGTCACTTCCGGGCAGAAAAATCTGGCAGCCCGAAGATGCGCCATAGTTTCCACTTCCCCTGTATCCAAACAGAAGGCCTTACGGAGAAGTCCTTCCCCATAACCGGTAACTCCGACACCTGCCAGGCGGCACTGGGAAGGCAGCGCCTCATACATAGCAAGCAGAATTTCTTTCGCCCGGGAAATCACATTTCCCCGATGACTGCCATACCACTCTCTGAGTATCGCACCATCCTTGTCGATGAGTACAGCCTTTAAAGTCGTCAATCCGGCATCTATGCCCATCCACACAGCCCCGGTATATTCTGACAAAGGATATCGTTTGACCGCGGCAGCGGCATGTCTTTTCACAAAATCTTCATACTCCTGCGGAGAAGAAAAAAGACCTTCCACCATTTCCACAGAAGAACTGGAGTCCGCCCTTTCTTTTTCCATATGCAGTTTCACATTTTTTAGATCGGCCGATTTCGATTTTTCAGCTGAAATAGCCGCGCCAAAAGCAAGGTAATATTCACTTTGGGGAAGAAGAACCGCACGATCCCCGTCAAGAGAAAGCTCTTCCGCAAAACATTTTCTCAGTATCGGAAGGAATGTCAGCGGTCCTCCCAGAAAAGCGACACGTCCTTCTATCGGCCGGCCGTGGGAAAGTCCGGACACGACTTGGGCAACCACGGCATGAAACAGGGATAGTGCCGCATCCGCTTTTTCTGCTCCTTCATTCAGCAGCCCCTGGATATCCGTTTTTGCAAAAACACCGCATCTTGACGCGACAGGATACACTTTCGTCCCTCTGCCGGCAAGATCATTAAGTCCCATGGTATCTGTTCCCAAAAGCTTTGCCATATGATCCAGAAACGCACCCGTACCGCCGGCACATATCCGATTAACCCGCTGATCCACCACCGGATGCAGATAAGTGATTTTCGCACTTTCCCCGCCAATCTCAATCACTGCATCCACATCTCTGCCGAAACGGGAAAGATAATTCGTCTGTGCAGCAATCTCCGGTATAAAGGACACGCCAAAGCGTTCAGCGATGTCCTCTCCCCCCTGTCCGGTCATGCAAAGAAATGCTTCACTTCCTTCATACACAGCCACCAGATCGGTCATCACCCGTTCCACAGTCTCCATCACACGGCAGTCATGATGAATATACTGCCGCCAAAGAATTTTACCGTCGGTGTCTAAAACGATGCATTTCACTGCCGATGCACCTACATCCATTCCGACATGTATATGTTTTCTCATCTTCTCTCCCGTCAACAGCCTTGAAGCACAGTAAACCCTTTCTGTATTTTCATTTTGTGCTCACACAAAACACATCTTTCCCTATTATATACTATGAACTTTTTATTTCTTTCAATGAAAACGAAAATAAGCCATCATGGATCTATCTTTTCCATAATGGCTTTTTTCATTTCTCCTGTCAGAAATTAAACTGCGCGGAAACGGCAAAGGTTCTTGGTGCACCGAGGCCGATATTATTGCCTCCAGCTGCATACCAGTAATCTTTGTTCAGCAGGTTATAGCACCAGGCGGACAAAGTCACCGGCTGTTTTCCGAAGCGGGTATCCCAGGAAATGCCAAGATCTACCAGTGTCTGTCCGCCAATTTTCAGCGGCTTTGCATAGCTTGCTGTATTCCTAATCAATGCGGATCCGGTATAACTCAGCCGCCCGATAAAGCGTAAATCATCATTGGGTTTGTATACAAGCGCCAAATCACTGCTCCACTTCGGCAGCGCATCTACTCTTCTTCCGTCATTCATCCCTTTATATGTTTTGGTCTGTTTGGAATCCAGATAAGACACGCCCCATACATAGCTCCACTTTTCTCCTATACTGCCGGCGGTGGAAAATTCTATCCCTCTGTTGCGCTGCTGCCCATCCAGCTTATACGTTTCCGTTCCGTCAGCATTCAGGACGCCGATCCCGTTCGCCTGTTTAATTTCATAAAAACTCAAAGTATGGAGTAGATTTCCATCCTTATATTTGAACCCGAATTCATTCTGTTTCGTTTTACTTGGCGGGATCGTTTCCCCGTGATTGGTATATTTATTTCCAACCGTGCTGCCCGCCGTAAAATGTTCCCCATGGTTCGCATAGAAAGAAAACCGGGGAGTAAATTTATAAATCAGCCCCAATACCGGAGACGCGGCATGAGATTTTATATAACTCTTATTTACATAATTCGTGGTTTCCACTTCATGCCGGTGTACACCGAAGGTAAACATCAGCTTTTCATCAGGAGAAGAAATTGTATCCAATACGGCCAGACTGCGCGTCATCATCTTCTGATGGGGTGTGATCGGATCCCATACGATTGTCGGTGCGGGGGAGGTATTACTTTCATAAATATTTCCATCTATCTTGTATGTATTTTCTGCCGACCATAAATTATTTCTATCTCTGCTGAACCGTGTCCAGTCTATACCTGCGCTCCATTCATTTTTCCATTTCCCCATCATGAATGTGCCTTTGAATCCGGTTCCGAAGTAGGTGTAATGATGGAACACGGGCGTCTCCTGATAAGATCCGGTATAGTTGCCCGCCAGATCCTTAAGGGTACGGTTCCCCCATAAATCCTTCGAGTAATCCTCCCAGCGCCAGCCGAAATTGGCGAACCATGTCAGATTATCGCTCAGATACTGCTCGTGATTGGCGATAAACGTATAGTTTTCATACTTTTCATCAATCCAGCGGGGCGCCAGATGAGTCTTATTCTTCGGCACGGCGGGGAGCCGATCCAAGGTTCCCAAACTGATCGTGTTATTCCGTCCCCACTGTTCATCATAGTCATAACTGAAGAAAATATTGCTCTTGCTCCGTTTCGCCCTGTAATCAATATTAATCGCTATATCCCGTTTCTTATCTCTCGTACCGTCAACCGCCAAATCGCCGACGCCGTTCAATACGTTCACGCGTACGCCCCATTCATGATCTTTGCCGAAGCGTTTTCCCCAGTCTATGGTTTCCGTGAAATAAGAATCACTTGCCCAGGAGAGTCCGGCACCGAAATTCGGTTTATCCTGCGCTTTCTTCGTAGTCACACTGACGGTGCCTCCCACAGAACCCGCCATAAAAATACCGATCCCGTTCACGCCGATGTTCGGACCGCCGAGAACTTCTACCTTATCAAAATAATTGGTAGGCATGGTCATCTGGTGGCTCATGCTGGGCACGCCGTTCATGATCCAGCTGCCGCCTCCGGCAGAGTAACCTCGGATTCTTATATTGGTATCCAGCGACCCGTGTGTGACCGTCACGGAAGGCGATAAAGACAAGGTATCCATCAGACTGCGCTCAGGTTGGGAAAACGTTTCTATGGCCTGTTTGGTAAAAGTCGCCTGCTGGAATGGAACGTCAAGCACGTCCTTTTTCCCCAGGGCGCCCACTTCCTGGATTGTTCCGATCAGTCCCGATGCTATCGGCGCAGTCTGCGCATTATCCGCATCATACCGGTCCCCGACGACATTGACTTCATCCAGCTGCCAGACGGCGGAAGCGTCCATTCCCCCGCACAAGGCTGCGGATAAAGTCAAAATTATGCCTGCCACTAACTTTTTTCTTTTCATGATGGTCATCCTCTTTTCTGTTTTCGATCTATCCGGATCTGTTTGTTCCTATTATAAAGTAGAGGGTAACCCTCAGGTCAATACTTAATTAGCAAAATATTACAAATGGACATGATTTGTTTATTGTATTTTTAAGTTGCTTCTTATTTTTATGCTTGCGGTAAACAAAAAGCAGGCCTCCCACCTGCCTGCCGCTTTACTGCTATACATCCTCCGGATAAAGTCCCCTGTAAAAAATATCAATGGCATCACTGACGCGCACCGCCGGACATCGGATAGTATAAAAAGGAATGGTATACACCCTTTTATTTAAGACTGCCGGTACCTGTCGAAACGCCGGATGGTCATACACCCCCTGCAATACATTTTCATCCCTCTCCGGCACGGACTGGATAAAGATCACGTCCGGTTCTTCCATCATCAGACTTTCAAAACTGAGAAATTCCTCATTCCCCACGTCTTCCGCTTCTTTGCCGATCACATCACCGCCAAGCCGCGTCACAATATCTCCGGCAAGAGTACGGGGCGTATAAATGTAAAGTCCTTTAGAAAGGGAATTGATGATCAGAACTTTCTGTCTCTTCGGCGAATCCTTTACTTTTTCCATTTTAATCTGTAAATCCTTTTGTATCTTCCCTATGATTTCTTCTGCCTTCCGGTTCTTCCCCACGATCTTTCCCACATCGGAAATATATTTCAGCTCATCTTCAATAACATGTTTTTCCGAAAAATCCGCCATATTAGTCAGCGTCATGTATACCGGCACATTTCTTTGGTGCCAGAAATCCCAGGTCCCGACAGAATTGGCTTTCCCTGTAAAATCAAAAAGCCATCCTAAAATAAAATCCGGATTCATGGCAAGCGCCTTTTCCTGCCCGATTGTCCGCGGCACTGTCATAGGCAACTGCCTGAATAAAATCCGGTTTTCTTCCGTCAGATGTCTTTCGTCATCAATGCCGGTCGCTGCAATGATCTGTTCCCCCGCCCCCAGTTCAAGCAGTGTTTCAATGGAGTTCTGCCAGAGTGCAATAATGCGTGTCGGTGGTTTTTGATAAACAGTGCTGACTTTTTTACCTTCGCTGTTATAATTTTCAATCGTTACAGGAAATTCGGCATTAACAATTCGCGCAGCATGATTTTCTTCCCTCCCCGGCGCAGTATGTATCCCGCATCCGGCAAAAATGGCTGCCATGCCTGTGATCAGAACAGATAAAATCAATTTGCGGTACAAACGCATTACATCCTTTCCCATATATTCACAGCTGCCCTGAACAGTTTTTCCCACTCATTTCCTTTTGAGTCTTTTCTTCCTATTATGCTATTATAAAGCAGCGGGTAACTCCCAAGTCAAACCGGCCAGGAGGTTTTATGAAAAGCGGACGAAAATATCTGACTATACGTAAATTCAGCGAATTGACGCACACCACCGTAGACACACTTAAACACTATGATGAAATCGGACTTTTGACCCCTGCTTATATTGGAGAAAATAAATATCGCTACTATCTTCCCGAGCAATCTCTGATACTGACGCGCATTCTCTTCGGCAAACATGCCGGCATCCCGCTGAAGGAGATCCGGAATTTTATTCACAGCGGCCATCATACGGACGCTATACAGAAGTATAATGAAATCATAAATGACCTGCGGGCTCGCGGAAAAGAAACCGATGCCATAGTCAGCACCATAGATAATCTTCGTTATTATTACAGCTTATCTGAAAAACATCCTCCCAGAACTCTGTTTTCCCTTTACCTTCCGGAATGGTTCATTCTCTTTTCCGAAAAATCAAAAATCGACGCTGCCCATGAATCCTCTTCTTCCGATATCGCGAACAATCTCTTTTTAGAAGGATTTAACGGGCAGAAATGGCCACATTACCTCTTAGGCGCCCTTCTTCCCGAAGAGAATATAAAGACCAGGAATTTCTCTGAAACGAATTATTTCCTGAAAATAGATACACCCCAGCTGTATGACAAAGCAAAAATACGATTCGTCCCTAATGGAGAATGGCTCTGTATGCTCTTTTACAGCAAAGGAAAAGGGCTTTCTGAAAATCTCGGTTTCTACCTGGATACTCTTGAAAAAGAAAAGATATCCGTCAACGGCGATATATTTATCATGGATGTGGTAAACAGCCTGATTACTTCCAATCCCGACAATTACTGCACGATGATCTACGCACTCAAGGAACGGCAGACCCATGAACAATTCTGACAGCACAAAGATCTTTATCTCCCTCAAACTGATCCCGCAGCGGCGGGACGGCACATTCTTCCCTTTCGTCCACTTCCAGGAAGCATGTTATATCTTTTTGCAAAAACTGTATCCGCTTTTTCAAAACAGTAAAAACCCGGAAGACATCCACCCCCTGCTGGGCGAAATACTTCTTATCCTGTCCGCCGATACGGAAAAAGATTACCTTCACGCGCTGGATTTGTTTTCTTCATGCAGGCAGATCCTGAAGCTATGCAACGAAATATGCCGGCAGGCAGACTGGAATTTTTCTCTTGACCTTGCGATCGCTGCCGATGCAGGAAGAGCGGAAAAACTCATCATTCCGGGATCCGGCCCGTTTCCGGACGCCGTTGCCTGGACAGGAATCCATGAAGAGAGAGCCTTCCGTATCAGCCACGCCATGGAAAAGGGAGTCCATAAAGATACCCTGATTACCCACTCTTTTTATAAACACCTGCCTGAAAAAGCAAAAGAGAAATACGCCACCCTTTACTATCTCCACCACATCTGCTGCTATGCCGAATAATAATAAAAAAAAGTAAAGTGCCTCTTCCAAAACACACTTTACTTTTTTATTTTACATTCGATTCATTTCATCTAAGGTAAGGGCAAAACTGCCGGCAAAGTGTTCCAGGAACCAGTCCACTTCTTTCAGGTGCAGATTTTTTAATTTATTTTCCGTTGTGCGGAGAGCCTCCTCAAATTCGCTGTTCCCTGCCTGTATTTCTTCGGCGCATTTCAGGTATGCCGACAACGTGTCCGCCGCTTTCGCCAGCGGCCATAAAGGATCGTTTTCCATGTCCAGAATATAGGGGCGGTAGGTGTCTTTCAATTCGTCGGGAAGCGTTTCCAAAAGGCGTCCTCTTGCTTTATCTTCTATCTCTTTATATTTATCATGCAGATCCTCTGTGAAATATTTCACGGGAGTGGGCATATCGCCTGTAAAGACTTCTCCCGCATCATGATAAACAGCCAGCATGGCACAATGCTCCGCATCGCAGGGTTCATGAAAAATTTTTTCACGGATCACTGCAAGTCCGTGGGCAATCATGACGGTCTGCAAGGTATGCTCCGCGTCATTTTCCGGAAAGGAATTCCGCATAAGTCCCCAGCGCTGTATATATTTCATTCTTGCAAGGTACGCAAAAAAAGTGTGCATATTATCTCCCCTTTATTCCACAAAGCCAGAAATGACGAACCGGGCCGCTCCCCTGTCCGATGGTTTCGTCTTTTGCCGCCTCGATAGCGCCGGTGAGGTACGCTTTTGCTTCCGCAGCAGCCACCGGCAGTGTTTTTCCTTCCGCCAGTTTGACGGCGAGCGCTGCGGAAAGCGTGCAGCCCGTACCGTGGGTGTTTTTCGTTTTAATCTGCTTTCCTTCATAACGATAAAATTGTTTCCCGTCAAAAAGGATATCTACCGCATCATGAACCAGGTGCCCGCCTTTCACAAGAACCGCGCGGCAGCCGTATTCCATTATTCTTTCCGCCGCGTTTTCCATATCCTTTTCCGTTTTTATTTCCAGTCCTGACAATACTTTCGCTTCGGGAATGTTTGGCGTGATAAGATCCGCTTCAGGAATCAAAATATCTTTATACGTTTCAATGGCTTCTTTTTCCAAAAGAACAGCGCCCGTGGTGGCAACCATGACAGGATCAACGACAATTGCCGGTCCTTTGTGTCCGCGGAGAAATTCCGCCACTGCCGAAACGATGGCAGGGGTGCTGAGCATGCCCGTTTTGACTCCGTCCGGAGGAATATCGCTGTATACCGCTTCCAGCTGGGCGGTCACCATCTCCACGGGAGTATTCACCACCATGGAAACACCGGTCGTATTTTGCGCGGTGAGTGTGCAGATGCAGCTCATTCCATAGGCGCCAAGAGCAGCAAAAGTTTTTAAATCCGCCTGTATCCCTGCACCGCCGGAGGAATCTGAACCAGCAACAGTAAGCAGTTTCTTCATCAGTCTTCCTTTTTCAATTTTTTCAAAGCCGGAGTGAAATAGGCAATGAGTTTTCCCTGTTTCCACGCCATATCATAGTCAACAACAGAGATGGACGCCAAATCAGGCTGAATGCCCGCCCCTGCCGCTTCAAGAAGGTAGGACTGGAGGAAAGGATGGTGTCCCACTAAGGCCAGCGGTCCTCCGTCCGTTATGAGATGATTCTCAATCCGCCTGAAATCGCCCTGTAAAAGTTCTTCCGTCAGGTGGAGCCCTTCGGCAAAACATTCTTCCGATAAAATCCTCGCCGTCTGTCGGGTACGCATGAAAGGGCTGGCAAAAATGCGGAGCGGCCGGTCTTTCAAAAATCGGGCAAGCATGCGCGATGTGATCCGCACCTGTTTCTTTCCTTCTTTTGTCAGCCGTCTTTCTCTGTTCGGCACATCTTCCGTCTGGGGAACAGCTTCCCCATGCCGCATAAAAATTAAGTACATCGCTGCCTCCTTATTCCGACTAATTATCCGATTCTTTACCGTTCTTATCCATATCAGCAGCGGTAAAGAATCTTTTTTCATTATACTGGTCTTTTTCGTCTTTGCTGGTCGCGTATTTCACAGATAAATTTTTCCCGACGGTTGTAAATATCTGTTCCACAGGCCCGCCATTGGCAAGAACTCTGGAAATAGCAGCACGTCCGTCCTTCACCCTGACAAGTGCCGTAATTTCATTCTTCATGGCTGTTTTTGTTTTTCCATTGTCTTCAGGCACCTGTACCCGTTCGGAAAGTTCCACGACGGACAGTTTCTTCAGCTGCTCCGGCGCCATGTACATGCGGTCCGCCGGAAAATTGAAATATACGGTGCCATCCATGATGCGGAGTGCCCGCGTTTTGATATAACTTCCGCTGGGCTGGGCAGGCTGGGCATGATCAAGGATAAGCGCTCCCTTCTGCCCCTTACGGATCACCAGGTAAATCGTTTCTCCTGTTTCCGGTTCCCGCTCTCCTTCCCACTTCGTTTCTGTTATGGGTACGTTCACCGCTATGTAATTCCTGTCATAAAAGTTCCCATGGAATTCGATCGCCGCCGGCACCTCATATTCCTCTCCGTCAAGAAGGGTGGAACGGTAATCCGCCCTTGTCCATACCAAAAAGGCAAGTTCAAAAACGGCAGTGATCAGGACGAGAAGCAAACTGTACTTTCTATTCACGGCGTTCCCCTCCTTCCTCCGTTTTCCTTTCCGGCCCCGTTTCCGTCAGATCGGACAATAACGCCGATTGATCCGCAGGTGCTGCCGGCTGCCGATCCCATCGTACAGTCTTCCTTCCCGGTTTCCGCCTTATCTTCTTCACGGCATGGGGAAGGAAAGTCAGGCAGCACACAATGATAGCAGCCGCGCCGATGACGAGGAAGAATATCCCTCTTTGTCCGAAGGAAAGCGCCGCATCAAGGACACGCACAGCACCTGCCGCGGCCAGAAGACATCCGCCGACCCATTTCAGCAGGTTGGAATCGCTCCGGTATCCCCTCCCGATAACTGCCACGGCAAGAAACGCGGCAAAGATGGACACAAAGATGGCAGAAGACACACCGGTTGTTTCAAAAACGGCAAGGGATGCCGCCACAAGCATGACAAAAGGCGTAAGACCTCCGAGGGCAGCCAGCCGGTCCCGTTTGATACCCATCCGGGTAAGCAGGACAGCGTCAATAGCAAGAATGACAAAAAACAAAACCCATAAGATCCAATTTCCTGAAACGCCTTTCCACACGGAACTCCAGGAGCCCTCCAGCAGAACACCGAACACAGCCGCGCCGCCAAAGAGACGAAGCGCCTCCGCCGCCGCGCCCCAGGAAGAAAGCATGCTGCCTGCCATCCAGGTAAGCGCTGCTGCAAGGGCAAAAAACATCGTCTGCCATAAAAGGTTGGACGCAGTCCAGTAAATAAGGAGAAGTACGCAGACCGCCCAAAACCATGAGTAACAGACGACCGCTTTATGACGCCGTTCTCCCAGAAGCCGCACCAGGAGGGGAAGCGCCAAAACAAGAAACACCCATGCCGCCGCTTCCGGCCATCCCCGGTATGGTGATAAACGGTACACAAGAACAGACGACGCCATATAGACCATACCGAGTCCTGCTGTAGGAAACGCCCAGCTCATCAGAAGAAGGAATACGCAGGACACCGCTGCAAGAACAAACCAATCCCCCGACAGCTTGAAAGACTCATTTACCATCCATACGGCGCACAAGACCGCCACACCATGAAAAACACCGGCCGCCTCCCGAATAACATCAGGCACGCGGTGGCGGTAAGAAACGGAAGGAAGAAGAGAAGACAGATCTTTTCCCTTATTTCCCGCCGCGGTATTTTCTTCGATTCCGCTTCCGGCAGAAACCGTTCCCCCTGTTTCCCCGGAAAGCATCTCTGCTGTGTTTTCAGCTTCTTCTAAGCGGACGCTTTCTGCCGGAATTCGATCCATCACAGGACGATCCTGCCACAAAATCGCCGCAATAATAAGAATGGACAGCACCAAAGGCACAAGAGCCATCATAAACTGCTCATCCTGAGAAAGACCGTTCCATACGCCGGCGCAGATGAAAATCAGACCAGTGAGGAAACATACGGCAGCCAGCACGAAAAGCCCTTCGCCATGAGAATGACGTTCTTCATTCCTGTATAAAGAAATAAGAGAATCTCCCGCTTCACGGGTAATAATTTCTTCCTTCACCCAACGGGGTATTTCTTTTTTCAGCCATTTAAAGTGAGTCATATCCAAATTCCCGCCTGTCAATAAAAAAGCAGTGATGAAAAGAATCTCGTTTCCACCACCGCCGAGTCTTAAATTATTTTACGATAAGCACGGGATACTTGCCCCGGCTTACGATATAGCTGGAAACCGATCCCATGAAAATGCCCTTCAGCGGACCGAGTCCCCTGCTTCCCATGACGATGAGGTCGCACCCTTTATCTTCAGCAATACTGAGAATGACCGGTCCGGGCGAACCAATTTCAAAAACCGTTTCATGCGCCACGCCTTCAGGAACCATAGCGGCAGCTTCTTTCAAATCGCGGCGGCACTGCGCTTCCAGATCCTCTGAAAGCTTGGAAGTAAGGCAGCCTTCCGCAATGGATACCTGGTCAAAATTGCTCATGGCGGAAACCATATTGCACACGGACACGATGTAAAGCTTCGTACCCTCGCCTGCAGCCGCCAGATCCGCAGCTTGCGCCATCGCCTTTTTCGCGTGGGCAGAACCATCATAAGGAACAAGAATATTCTTATACTTCAACATAGAAATCCCGCCTCTCTTTTCTTTTGAAGGATTTTATTTTTTTCATTATACCATGAATATTCCTGACTGCGTATTTCTTTTTATTCATTTCTCTTATAAAGAAAATACATCAGACTCCGGTTTCCGGTCTGTGCTGTGATAAGGAATAATTTTTCTGAAATGATTTTTCCCGGCAAGTTCCCACATTTCCCTTTCCGTCATATGGTTCGGCCAGAGGACAAGTTCCGCCCTGCCGCTTTCATAATAATCTTTCGCTTTGCCGTAGCCGTGGATGCTGCCTGTCATGAGCAGCGAAAGTTCAGGATGCCGGTCGATGAGTTCTCTGCTCTCCGACCGTGACAGCTGGGCATCGGTAAGGAAATAAACCCCATTGTCATGAATCGTTTTTCCGTCCCATAAGGAAAACGTTTCATTGGGAAGGGCAAGCACTTCCCGGCGGGCGAAGTATTTCCTCCGCCCCAGACGCAGCCATTCGTCATAAAGCCCGGGAGCCATATGCACGGGAATCTCCATACTTCCTTTATTACGGAAATATGCCGCGATGGAAAGCCCCCTGCCGAAATGCGGCACAGGAAGAAGAAGCGGTTTCCCCCGCCACACCAATTCCAAAATTTTATCAAGAACCGACCGGCGCATATCTGCCCCCGTACGATCGCCCGGATATGCTGCATCAAGGACGGCCACATCCGCCGTTTTCCCTTCCGCATCATCACAGACATAAAAAGGGTCATCGCTTCGGTAATCCCCCGAAAAGAACAATTTTTTCCCTTCACAGGAAATATCGTACCACACGGAACCAGCACAATGGCCGCTCCGCCCCCAGCGGAAACTGAAATCCCGTTCCAATTCCAGTTCGGGCGCTGTCGAATCAAGAATCATCGTATTCCCCGGCTTCTCTTTCATCTGCCGGTATGTCTGGTTCGTCAGAAGCACGGATCCCGCAAAGCCGAGAGACTCGAAATATCCGATCGCCCCCGTATGGTCCCGGTGCGAATGGGTGATGAAAAGGTATTCTGCTCTTGCAACCTGCTCCGCTGTGAGATCAGGTACCCGGTCCAGTCCGTCCGTTGAAGTTCCCGCATCCACGATAAAAGCGTGGCGCCCTCCTTCAACAAAAAAGCAGCTGCGTCCGAAATCACCGCAGCCGCCTGCAATTGTTATCTGCATATCCATCTCCATTGACGTTATTCTTCAGTTAATCACCATGCATGGCTGCACCCAATATACCATATTTCAAAAAAAGCCGCAAAACTATCTTGAGCCTGCCGCGATAAGGGCGCAGATCACACCGGCAATGGCAAAAATGATGTATGCCGCGCGTTCATAATTAAAACCGCCGCTTTCTTCATCAGCATCACTGCGCGTTTCTTCTTCCATCATGGGCGCTTTTATTCTTTCGTGAATCGCCGGTGGAATCAGGCCGCTGTAAAAACGGTTCAGGTACCTGATGTACCCGTTCATTTCTCTGGTAAAAAACCAAAAGGAGGGCGCCGATAAAGATATTTCATTCCGTATGGCGATCGTGGAAAGGCATTCGTCAACAATACATTTCATAACCCGTTCCGGCGTTTCTTCCCTTTCTTCATACCTCCGTGAGATACTGTCAAAAAGTTCAATCGTCTTCCGCATGCCGCGCTCATCATAGCGTCTCTGCAGATCAGGCGGCAGAAACTTTCGTTCCGCGCCATGGCCGGGCGCTGTTTCCCGTTCCATAAACAGGGAGAATTTCTTTTCCACTTTTTCAAAACCGCAGAACAAATCCAAGAGCGGCGCATAGGTTTCTGCATATCCGGCAAGGACATACTTCGCCACATAGATACGGAGCAGGATATAATCCGTAAGGAAAGCGGCCGCCTTCGGTTCCTCCGCCTGGCCCATATCCATACGGTTTACTTCGAGGAATCGGATAAATACGCGGTGGATGCTGTAGCTTCCCTCCGGCTCGGTCGTATAGGAAAAGAAAGCGCGCCGGGCCGCCCGGACACCCATGCTTTCAAGATATTCTTTTCTTTCCACGATCCGCCTCCTCTTTTACCGCGTGCCATCAGCAGCGGATTACCGCCGGTTTTCAATTTTTCCGCCGCCGGACCGCCGATTCCTTTCCCCGGTAACCACGCAGGAGAAATTCTTCCGTACAGCGCTTCCCGCTTCAATTCACCAGGGGAGAATGGGGAGACCTCTCTTCTTTTCTGTATTCATCAGCAAGCGCTTCCAAAAAGGACGCCACATCCCCCTCATGGAAATCAGAAATGCCATAAACGGCACATACCGCGCCGGCAAGCATTTCCTTTGTTTCTTCGTGGGGCAGCGTCGTATTGATTTCCAATTCTACCGTGCTTCCGTTGTCTACAGCAGTAATTAAAACAGTCTCTTCTTTATTTTTCATCACACACCTCGCTAACTTCATCGTACAAAAAAAGAGAGTTCCCCGCAAGAAAAATATTTTTCTGCGCCTCTCTTATAAATTCTTTCTTGCCGTATGGTTCCATCCCTTATTTGTGAGTATCTCCGCGTCTTTTCCAAGAAACGCTTTCCCCGCGTACCGATCCCCTGCCAGCTGCCAGCGGAACCATGCCGTCACATAAGCGTCCGCTTCGGCCTGCACATGGCTGTGGTCCGCACGGGAACGCCGTCCCATGACCATCGCTGTCTTTGCCTTTTGAAATATCTTCTCCATATCCGGAAGCGGTGTAATGAGACGATCATCCAGCCTGTCTCCGCTCACCATGAACCACGGCACATTGACCGCAGAAGCGTCATATTTCCAGCTGTTCATTTTTAATTTGTCTGCAAATGATTCCGTCACCGCCGAAACAGTGACAACCGTTTTAAAACGTCCGCCGCCTTTTCGGAATAAAATCGTTTTCACTGCGCCGACGCCTCCCTGGGAGTGGCCGCCGATCCCCAGATTTTCCTCATCAATCTTTTGAAAAAACACGCTTTTTCTGTCCGCCGCCAGCTTGTCCATGAGTTCCAGTCCCCATTCCGTCGAGTATCCGAGTCCCGTATTCCTGTCCGTATTGCCCACGACAATAAAGCCCCAGCTGGCAAGATGTTCAAAAATCGGCTCATCAAGATCACAGGTCGAGGTCGTCCCGTTCAAAAGAAATACCATGGGCCATTTCCGGTTTTCCGTTTCCAGCCGTTTCGGATACCACACGCGGTAAGTATAATTTCCGTACTGTTCTTCTTTTCTTGAAACGGTCTTCTTTGCCACTTCGTATATACCGAGGCTGCGGTATCGCTGTTCAATCTTCCCCCGATCCGCCGTCGTTATCCAGTATTCATCAGTAATGGCCTCCGCCGCGTCCGCCATGGAAAAAGAAAGGAGCCATACCCATACATATAAAATTATCTGCAGTTGTTTTTTTATCTTTTCCATATCCGCATTATACCAAAAATGAATAAACAATTAAATTTTATTCTTTGAAACGAACCACGAACAGGAACCGGCATCCATTACTTCGCCAGGGAAAGAAATTCTTTGCGCAAATCCCCGTCTGTCCTGAACCGTCCGGATGCGGAAATCGTCCTTGTAAGCGTCCCCGGTTTTCTGATCCCCCGTGCCGTCATACAAGAATGCTCCCCTTCCAAAAGAACGATCACATCCCCGGCACCGGTAATCCGTTCTATGATATCCCGTATATCCGCTCCTATCCGTTCCTGGATCTGGAGACGCTTAGAGACGGCATCGGCGATGCGGGCAATTTTCGACAGTCCGATGACGCGCCCTCTGGGAATATATCCCACAGCCGCCTTCATATTGTACATGAGGGCGATATGGTGCTCGCAATGGGAAAAGAGGGAAATATCTTTCACCACCACCATGTCACTTTCAGGAGAAGAAAATGTCTTATCGAAAGCGCGGGCGATTTCTTCATTGGGCACCGCCGCATAGGCCAGCTGCTCGGCCACCATTTCCGCAAAGCGGCGGGGCGTTTCCAAAAGTCCTTCTCTTTCGGGATCTTCCCCGACTGCTTCTATAATCAGGCGCGCTGCCTGTTCCAATTTTTTCTGATCCATTTCAGACCCCTCTCCTGTCCGGCTCCCAGATAATTTTATGGAGCTGTACCTGCACGCAGACTTCTGCCAGTTTTTCTTTTCTCACATATTCGACCAATTCACGCGGCTCTATTTTCCCCCACACGGGACTCACATAAAACTTCGGACCGCCCCGGGGAAAATACTTTATAATAATTTCCTTCATATCCTCCAAATCCGTTTTCGAGGAGACGACGAATTTCAGAACATCCTCCTCCGTCAATTCCTTTAAGTTCGGCAGCCGCATGAAAGACTTCATTCCGCTGTCTGTGCATTTGTAATCCATCGTATAAAAAAGATTTTGGGAACGGCGCGCCAAAAGGGGAACTGCGCCGTTCGTTTCTATATTAATTTCATACCCCTCTTCCCCGAGGATGTCGCAGATTTCCTGCAGCGGATGAAGCAGCGGTTCTCCTCCCGTAAAAGTAATCCGCTTCCAGGGATAGGAACGGATCCGTCCAAGGAGTTCCTCTTTCGTAAGGAATTCTTCTGCGTCAGACTCTTTTAAAGCATACGCCGTATCGCAGTATGTACAGCGGATATTGCAGCCGGCAAACCGGACAAATACCGCCATATACCCTGTCCGTTTTCCTTCACCCTCAATGCTGTCAAATATTTCCGCTACGGGAAACTTATTTTTCATATACCGCTGTATTTCCTTCTGTTTCCTGCACCGCCACACGGATACAGTGGGGAATGCGGTCGCAAAGCCACTTCGCCATATTTTCCGCCGTGGGGTTCAATCCTTCCATGATATCGTTAGCGCACCGGTGGTCAAAAAGATTAACGATATCCTTAATCTTCGTGAAATCTACCACCATGCCGTTTTCATCAAGCCTATCATTCTGCACGGTGACAGTCACGATCCAGTTGTGCCCGTGCAGTGAAGTGCACTTGCTTTCATAGTTCAGACGCAGGAAGTGCGCTCCGCTGATTTCCATTCTTTTCGTTACTGTAAACATATTATCCTTTCCCTCCGTTCCACGGGTCTTCCACCCCGTTTTCAGCAAACGCTTTCGCCCTGTCTATGCAGGTCCCGCATTCGCCGCAAGGCGTGTCTCCCCCCTCATAACAGCTCCATGTCAGTTCATAGGGCGTCCCCAGTTTCAGCCCTTCCGCCACGACGCCGGTTTTATTTTTATCGGCAAAAGGAAAAACCAGATGCACCTTGCCGTATGTGCCGACAGCAACCGCTTCCCCCATGGCTTTCAGAAACTGGGGCGAGCAGTCGGCATACGCTTCTCCCGCCGCATCATCTCCATGGGCGCCGACATAAATATCCGTCTCTTCCTCTTCATAAATGCCGGCTGCCAGACTTGCCGCCACAGAAATCATGAGGCCGTTCCGAAAAGGAACATACGTAGATACCTTTCCTGCCCCCTTTTCCGCAATCTGCTCACCGTAACTTTTGTGTACAATACTCTCCGTCGAATGGGACAAAAGAGAACAATTGGAATACTGCATGATCTGCGCCAGATCAAATTCATAATGAGGCACATGATAATATGCCGCCACCGCTCTTGCGGCATCTAATTCCTTTTTATGCTTCTGTCCATAAAAAATAGAAGCAGTGCTGACATTCTCTGCTCCCAGTGCATTTACAGCCACGGAGAGACAGGTCGTCGAGTCCACACCGCCGCTGGATAATATAATTGCTTTTTTCATATTTCCTCCCGTTTTTTATAGTTGGTGCTCAGAATGGACAACTGTCGGAACAAATTTCCGTTTCGTTTATTAGTTTCGTTTATTAATAGATCAACTCATTATAGCACAGGACAGAAATAAGACAAACAAATATAGTATAATAAAGCTGTATTATTAAAAGGAGGCATTATGAAGGGCGGAGACGCGGACGAATTTATCGATTATCTCATGGACGGCGGCGCCAGTGTACGCCACAAAGGATATGTCTACCATTTTTCAGGATTTGTGTACCATCCCGGCCAGCACAAGTGGCGGGTGAGCATAGAAAAATACCGCTGGACAAAAGAACCGTTTGAAGATTTCATGGAGCTCGTCTATTATTACACATCCGATGAAGAAGAAGACTGTATCAATCACCTCACCGAAGACATCCTTTGGGACGGGAAATCTTTCTACCAGCTGGAAAAAGCTCTCACCTGGATCGACTGGTAAGAACCTCCCCAGTCATCATCCGGTAGCCCCATCGGTGCCTTTTCATCCATGCGGTAAAAAAATCTCTGTGGCGCATATGGCAAATACCGGTCTGGCAAACCCGCCATATCACTACGGGACTGCCCAAAAATTGAATCATGTGCTATAATTGATTTGTCCTTTTCAGGGACTGATTTTCATGGGGACGTAGCTCAGCTGGGAGAGCGTACGGTTCGCATCCGTAAGGTCGAGAGTTCAATCCTCTTCGTCTCCACCATGCCCTTTGGGGCCAGGCAAAACAGAAGCAGGCTTGCCGCAGCAGGTCTGCTTTTTTTATTAATGTATTTCCACTGCACCCGTACGCTGCCGCGGAAACCGCCCCGCAGGAAATACCTCAACGCAAAATATATTTCGCAGACTATTTTTCCGCTTGACATCTGCCGAAAGAAAATGCTATAGTAGGCACAACTTAATCACAGGCAATGAGAAGAAGAGTAAGCAAAACGAATGTCAAAGAGAGCTTCCGCAAGGTGAAAGGAAGTACAGGAAGTTTGCCGAACATGGTCTTTGAGCCGGATATGCCGAATCATTAAGCAGTCCGGGCGCTCCCGTTACAGAGCTGCGGTATCAGGATTTCCCTCGTACCTACAGAGGTTTGCACGGTGACGTGCAAATGAACTTGGGTGGTAACACGATCTTTCGTCCCTTATTGGACGGAAGATTTTTTATTACAATTTTTTAAGCAAGAACGTCAAAGGAGGAATTTTTCATGAAATTCAAAAAGACAATCATCGCATCCGTCGCCGCATTGGCACTCACAGGTTTTATCACAGGCTGCGGCGATGAGAAAAAAGCGGCGGCTCCCGCTCCGAAAGACAGCAGGGCGGTCACTCTCAAAGTGGGCGTATCCCCCGTCCCCCACGCTGAAATCCTCGGCGCCGTGAAAGATAAGCTTGCCAAAGAAGGTGTCAATGTGGAAATCATCGAATTTACCGATTATGTACAGCCGAACCTGGCGCTGAACGACAAAAACCTTGACGCGAACTACTTCCAGCACAAACCGTACCTGGATGAATTCGCCCGGTCAAGAAATCTGAAACTCGTTTCCGCAGGAGCGATCCATCTGGAACCGATGTCCGTCTTCTCTAAAAAGATTAAAGACTTGAAAGATCTTCCCGACGGCGCCCGTGTAGCCATCCCGAACGATCCCACAAACGGCGGCCGCGCGCTCCTCGTGCTCCAGTCTGCGGGGCTCATCAAGCTCCGTGACGGTGCACCCATCACCGCTACACCGCAGGACATCACAGAAAACAAAAAGAATCTTCAATTCTCTGAACTGGAGGCGCCACAGCTCCCCCGCTCGCTGGAAGACGCTGATATTTCCGTTATCAATATCAATTTTGCCCTGGAAGCAAAACTGAATCCGAAAGATGCCATCTTCACCGAAAGCAGCGATTCCCCATACGCAAACATTGTCGCTGTCCGTGAAGGAGATGAAACCCGCCCTGAAATCAAAAAACTGATCGAAGCCCTTACCAGCCAGGAATCCAAAGATTTCATCGAGAAGAAATACAACGGCGCCATCAAAGCCGCTTTCTGATTAAACAAAAGAAGATTTCAAGATAAAGGACCTCTTCTGCCGGACAAACCAAAGCCCGGTAAAAGAGGTCCTTTTCATACCAGAAGAAAGTCCGCATCATACATCGGTCTCCTGATGTCTGCCTTTCTGTTATCTTTCATCCCGCATTTTACTTCTGTCATCTGCCGCACGATTCGTAGTTTCCCAGAATTTTAAAATAACTGCACATGGAAGACAGTCCCTCCAGTGTCCGCGTATTTGATGGATCTTTCAGCGAACCCATGACATCGATGTGGAAGAAATACTCAAAAGGTTTCCCTTCGAGCGGACGGGATTCCAGATGGGTCATATTCATACCGCCGTAGAAAAAGTATCCCAGCACATGGTAGAGTGCGCCCGGTTCATGCCTGACGGAAATGGCAAGAGTGATCTTATCCGCTTTATCGGATATTTCCATTTTCGGTGCGATGATGAAGAAACGGGTGTAATTGTTTTCATTAAAAAAGATGTTTTCTTTCAGTACGGAAAGCCCATACAGCTTCGCCGCCGTCCGGCTTGCTACGGCCGCCTGATTTTTCTTTCCGGCCTTTGAAACACGTTCCGCGCTTTGGGATGTGGAAAAATAAGGTTTCAATTTCCAATCCCGATGTTCATTGAAAAAAGGACGGCACTGGGCAAATCCCTGGGGATGGGAGTAGACCGTATCGATATCTTCCATTTCCGCTCCCGGCAGTCCCAGCAGGTGGTGCTCGATTTTTACCAGTTCTTCACCGACGATGGCGCAGCCGCAGCCCCTGATAAGGTCATAGACTTCCGTAATCCCCCCGGTGGAGGAGTTTTCAATGGGTACAACGCCGTAATCAATCATTCCTCCCGCAACGGCTTTCGTCACATCTTCAAAGAGGGGGAAATATATTTCTTCCCGCTCCCACTTACCGAAGTGCCGTTCCATGGCCTCATAGGTATAGGAGCCTTTCGCGCCGTAACAGCCGACGCGGATCCGTTTTTCCATAGTTCCTCCTATATCCATTTTCTCAATTTCACAAGCAGACCTTTTTCCTTTTTCTCCTCCGGCGTTGGACGCTCTACAGTGCGGACCACCCGTTTTTCCATTTCTTCCCGCCGCTTCCGCGCTTCTGTCGATTCAAAAGGGACGGGCCGCGTAAAAGCGGGAGGCATACGCAGGCTGGGCGGCGCCATGATTTTCGGCACAGTAAATTTCGGCACCTTTTTCAAGCTGCCGGCTTCCTCACGCCCCCAAGGGACATAATGGTATGCGCCGGCAGAAGGGTCGGGCACGTTCCGTTCCGCGATATACTTCGCCCCATTAAAGGGAACGCCGCGGAGACGTTCCAGCAATTGCGCCGCCATGACCTGCGGGGAAAAATAAGAGAACGGCAGTCTCGGCGCCATGCGCGCAACAGAAGAAAGAAATGCCGCCTTCACTTCCTCCGCCGTCATGTTCTCCCTGTGGCGCACCTCATCTAAAAGAAGGATCATTCCCTTTTGGGTAGGAAATAAGTTTTCATAAGGAATGACGGTATTTCTATTCCCCATCCCCGACATATCCAGGAAGAAGACAAGGAATAGGCAGGAGAGCGCCTTATCCCCCGTTTCCGCACGAAGATGGAAGTTTGCCATGACATAATACAGGTTGCGCAGCTTCGACCATTCTCCCGCCATGGTATAGATGGAGACCTTCTGCTGAAAAGCGCGCTCCAGTATATCCCTGGCGGAACAGGGATTCCCTTTCAGAGCCAGAGCAGAACGGGACTCGCCGATTTCTCCTTCCGTAAGCCCGTAGTTTTCACGAACATTCAGGACATACGCCATATGGCGTCCCACCTCGGTACGCCCCTTAGGTTCCAGCACATATACTTTCGGTACAGCGTGGTTATAATTTTTTTCAGGAACTTCATGGATTACACGCCGGACAAGTTCTGTATGCGATCCTTCACCGGAAAGACCGTATCGTTTAAGGAAATCGGAAAGCGCTTTATCGGGAAGCATATTCACCGTTTCCCGGGGAGTGCTTTCGCGGATCCAGCCATCAGCATAGAGGCGGTCCAGACAGAGATCGGCGTCGCTGCCGTAAGTGGCATACAGATAAGACGGCATCTTTGCATGCACCGGTTTGCCGTCAAAATAATCCAGTATGAGTATCTCACGTACAGAAAGACCCACTCGTCCCGCCTCCTTCTCATCATACTTTATTTTTTAGTATAGCAAAACAAAAGTATGATTAAAAGTCATAAACACAAACCACAGGAAAATTTTTGTCCCTGTACCTAAATTCCGAAAAGCGCTTTTTATCTTATCCCATATCCGGCATCCGGAATTTAATTTCCGTCCTTCGATACTAAACGCCCATGTGCGTCCCCACGGCACTGAAAACAGGAAGCAGGACGGAAAATATGATTGCCGCTGTTACAAGACCTACAAAAAGCAAAAGAGAAGGTTCCAGAATCTTTCTGAATCCTGTCAGTTTCCTTTTCGTTTCCTCTGTCATAAGATGAGCGCTCCGCTCCAGAAAGAGAGGAAGCCGCCCGCTTTCCATTCCTACATGGATCATGCGGGCAAGGGCGGTATCGCCAAAGGATCTTTCCATGCTCTGGGCAAAATCGCCGCCCCTCTCTATATCCTTTTTTATTTTCAGCAATTCTTCTTTTACGGCGCCGTTATCCGTTATGTCCGCTATATCAGCAAGGGCGTCGGACAAGGTTTTCCCGCTTTTCAAAAGTGCCGACAGGGCAAGCGTCACACGGATGAGGTACAGCCTCCGGATAAAAGGGAAGCGGAAAAGAAACGCATCTGTACTTCTTTTCCCCGTTCACTTCGTAACCAGACGACACCGCCGACTGCACCCAAGAGAAGTTCAACAAGAAAATAAAACCCTTTTTCCTGTAAGAACAGGCCCAAAGCAAGCGACGCCCTCGTCACTGCCGGAAGCGGTATGTCGAGGGCGTCAAAAAGCGCGGCAAAGGACGGCAGGATGACAGTAAGGATCAATGCAAATACAAGAAAGGAAAAGAAGAGAACAAAAACAGGATAGGAAAGAGCCGATTTCATACCGTCAATAAATTCTTCTTCCTTGCGATAGCACGCGGCGGCCAGGCGGAGCTGTTCCGGAATCGTTCCCGACAGCTCGCCTACCAGCAGAAGAGCAGTAAAAAAAGGCGGAAACGCACAGGATCCCGCAAAACTTTCCGCAATGGAGTGCCCTGCTTCGATGGTCGCCTTGATCTCGCCCAGAAGAATCTTTTCTTTCCCGCTCCGGCCGCCGCCAAGGATGTCTAAAGTTTCGGTTACGGGAATCCCCGCGGAAAGAAGTGATTCCCATTCTTCCGCCAAATCGGCGAGACGGCGTCTTTTGAAAAGGGACACTTTTTTCTTTTCTCCCGTTTTTCTGATGGTCATCGGGTGAAGCCCGCGGCTTCTGAGTTCATCCGCCGCTTCTCTTTTACCGGCAGCCGTCACTCTTCCTTCCTCTACTTCTCCGCTGTCAGCGTAAGCTTTATAAAGGAACTCCATTTTACTCTCCCGCCAAATATAAAAGTTCTTTTCGTTCTTTTTCTGTCACGCCCTTTACCTTGTATACCGCCTGGCGCAGAGTGCGCATGTCATTCACACCCGTTTCCATATAGGACAGGACCTGTGCTTCTTTTCCTTCGCGGATGAGGTTCGCCACAGCAGGGGTATTTGTCAGAATTTCACGGAGCAGTACGGTTTTAGTTCCCATCCGCCAAAGTCTTTGCGCCGACACGCAGCGGAGGACGGAAGAAATAATCAGGCGCACTTCGTTTTGTTCTTCCGCCGGAAATACATGGACCATGCGGCCGACGGCTTCCAGAGCTCGCCCGTTGTGGAGCGTTCCCAAAACGAGATGCCCTGTTTCTGCCGCGGTAAGCGCCGCCGCTATGGTTTCCCTGTCCCTCATTTCCCCTACGGCAATGACATCGGGATCCTCACGGAGAGATTCGCGGACGCCTTCGGCAAAACTTACCGCGTCACGACCGATTTCCCGCTGGCGGACAAGGGATTTCCCCGCGGAAAGGACATACTCCACAGGATCTTCCAAGGTCACGATGTGACGCGCTTTTTCCTTACCGATTCCTTCCAGTACTCTTGCCATGGTGGTGCTTTTCCCGCTTCCTGTAGGGCCTGAAAAAAGGATAAGGCCGGAAGATAATTTTGCAATCTTCTCAAACCATTTTTCATCAGGATCTTTTTCCACACGGTCAAGCACGGGCAGCACACGGAGCGCCGCGCAGTCTTTTCCGCCCGCCCGGTACAGATGGAGGCGGAACCGATTTTCTCCTATGGAAAAAGAAGTATCGCATGCGCCTTTTTCTTCATACACTTTTCGTTTATCCGGTGAAAGGCAGGAATGGAAAAGCATATCAAAAAAACTTTTCTCCGCTCTTTCTTCCAATTCTTTAAGTCCGCCATGTTCACGGACAATAACCCTTCCGCCTTCCGTAAGATGGATATCTGTAGCCTCCGGGTAAAGGGCCAGCCACTGTTCAATATGTTTCATAGTCACTCCCATAAGAGCGCCGCTTCCTCAGGCGGGACGGCGCCGCTTTCCATTAACCGCAAAAGGGATTCCTTCAGGGAATACTGTCCCTGTTTTCTCATACATTCTGAAAACTCTTCGGCTGCCGCGTTTTCATGAAGCAGCCGCCGTTCCTCTTTTCCTATTTCCAGCATTTCAAAAACACCGGTCCGCCCGTCTGCGCCTTTCCCCCTGCAATGATCACAGCCCTTTGCCATGTATGCCCGTCTCCCGATAAACGCTTCAGGAAACAACTTTTCTTCCGCCATTTCTCTTGTAATGACCATTTCCTTCCGGCAGGCGGGACAGAGTTTTTTCACAAGCCTTTGAGAAATGATGAGGGACAGCGACGCGGAAAGCAGGTACGGCGGAATGCCCATATCTGTCAGGCGGGCAGGCGCCGATACGGCATCGTTCGTATGAAGCGTAGACAGGACAAGATGTCCCGTAAGAGCAGCATGTACGGCAATTTCCGCCGTTTCCCGGTCGCGTATTTCCCCGATCATCACCACATCGGGATCCTGCCGCACAAGAGAGCGGAGGCCTTTTTCAAAAGTAAGGCCCGCTTTTTCATTCACTTCCACCTGAGTGATTCCCGGTATGCGGTACTCCACGGGATCTTCCACGGAAATCACGCTGATTTCAGGACGGCACACCAGTTTCAGCGCCGCGTAGAGCGTCGATGTTTTCCCGCTTCCCGTAGGACCGGTAGTAAGAATCATGCCGCTTTTCTTCCCGATTTTTGTGCGGAATATTTTCTTCTGCAAGGGAAGCATACCGAGTTCATTCTTTTCAATGAAATCCACCTGTCCCGATAAAATCCGTATGACGATCGTTTCCCCGTAAACCGAGGGCATCACGGAAAGACGGAAATCTGTATTTCTTTCATCCCTGATTTCCGAAAAACTTCCGTCCTGGGGAATGCGGTTTTCCCCCACGTCCATACCGCCCAAGACTTTGGCCCGCACCGACAGCCCCGCCGCCATATCCGGGGGCAGCCGGTACCTTTCTGTAAGAGTTCCGTCAATGCGGAACCGGACAAGGACAAATTCACGGCACGGTTCCAGATGGACATCGCTCGCCTTTTCCGAAACAGCAGCCTGCAGAATTCTCCGCATGGCAATTTCCGCATTGGCCGCCCGCAGTATTTCCATGATTTCTCCCTTCTGCAGGAAAAGCCCGCGGCCGGTTTCCCGCCGCAAGCCTTTCTTTTTACACCTGCATAATGCGCATAATATTCGTGGCGGAAGATTTCCGCCGGTTTATTTCCCCCTGCCTGACCCCTGCTGCGATGACACAAAGACTGCCTTCACGGAGAACGTTTTTATTTTTCAAAACGGCAGCGGACTGATGGAAAATGTCACCAGCAGATGCCAGCTGCTCCGCATAAACAGGATAAACACCCCAGAAAAGCATCATCTGCCGTACTGTCGTTTGATTGGAGGAAAGAGCATACACTTCGCAATCGGGGCGATACTTGGACAGAAGGAGCGCGGTATTTCCCGTCATCGTCGGTGTGACAATCGCCTCCGCCTTCAATTCATGAGCTGCCGTCACCGCCGCGCGGCAGGTGGTATTTGATATGCTGTCATAAAGGTCCCTGTCCATGTCACGGTAGCGGAAAAGATGATGTTCCTGGAACTGCTCGGTATATTCCGCAATGGATGCCATCATGGACAGTGCTTCCACAGGATACTTGCCGCTTGCCGTTTCACCGGAGAGCATAATGGCGTCCGTACCGTCGTCGATGGCATTGGCCACATCCGTCACTTCCGCGCGGGTGGGACGGGGATTACGGATCATGGAGTCCAGCATCTGCGTCGCCGTAATGACAGGCTTCCCCTCATAACTGCTCTTCCTGATCATTTCCTTCTGGAGCCGGGGCAGTGTTTTCGGATCCACTTCTACGCCCAGATCTCCGCGGGCAATCATGATTCCATCGGCAGCTTCCACAATCTCTTCAAAATTGTCCACACCTTCCCGCGATTCAATCTTTGCAATGATCTTCATGGGCGAATGCAGGCTGTCAATAATTTCACGGATTTCCCGTATCCCCTTCGCGTCGCGGATGAAAGACGCCGCCACGAAATCAAAACCGTTTTCAATGCCGAAAAGGATATCTTCTTTATCTTTTTCCGTAATCCCGGGCAGCCTTAAAGAAATATCGGGAATGTTCACGCCTTTCTTTTCACCCAGTACACCGCCGTTTTTCACACGGCAGAACACACGGTTCTCTTCCACGTTTTCCACAATCAGTTCGATGAGTCCGTCATCGATAAGAATACGGTGCCCTGATTTGATATCTTCCGTCAGGTCTCTGTAATTGATGAATCCTTCTTTCCCGTTTCCAAGACGCTCTTCTGTCGTCAATATGAAAATACTGTCTTTCACCAGCTCCACGGGCTGATGGTTTTCCAGAAGCCCCGTACGTATTTCCGGCCCTTTCGTATCCAGCATGGCAGCGATAGGCCTCCCTGTCTCTTCTGCCGCTTTCCGCATGTTTCTCAGACGTGCCAGATGGCCTGCATGGTCCCCGTGGGAAAAGTTGAACCGCGCCACGTCCATTTCCTTTGCCAGCGACAGCAAAATGGCGTAATCATCTTCCCGCGGACCGATGGTGCAGATAATTTTCGTCCTCCGCATAGTTCCTCCTCCAGGCAGCGGAAACTGTCCTTCCTGTTTCTATTGCCTAATCGGAATAAACAATATACACTCTATGTAAAGTAAAATATAAAAAGTATTTCCCGCTTTTCTTTATAGTGTACAAAAAGAGCGGGTATAAATAAAGCCTTTTCATTCCTTTGGAGGTTTCTTCATGAACTTTCACGATAAACGCGTCCGCATCGCCCTTCTTATCCTTGCTGCCCTCCTTGTCATTATCGGTTTCCGTATCGTTTCAAATATGATGGCACGAAACGCCGAAGCGAAACGAAGCGGGCAGGAACGGGTAGCTGTGGTGACCACATCCCATGCACAAAGGAAAACCATCGTGCCGAAATTTAAATTCGCAGGCACCCTTGACCCCGTATGGCAGGCAGATGTCGCCGCCAAAGTGGACGGACGCATTGAACGCATCCTCGTCAATGAAGGTGATGCTGTTTCCGCAGGCGATGCGCTCCTCCTTCTGGAACAGACCGATACAGGCGCAGGACTCCTTACAGCAAAGGGTGCTTACATTGACGCAGAAACAAACCTGCAGAAAGCGCAGGCCGATCTGGCTCGTTATGAAATCCTTTATAAAGAAGGGGCTGTCTCCAAAGAATCGCTGGACAATATGCGTTTTGCCCTCACGAATGCCCGGGGAAAACTGGATGCGGCAAAAGGCGGTCTTGACGCTGCCCTCTCCAAACAGAGCGGCACCACCGTCACCACGCCGCGGGCAGGCATTGTCCGGAAAAGATACTATCAGGAAGGCTATTATGCAAAAACAGGAACCGCCCTTTTCAACATTGCAGATATCTCCACGCTCCTTGCCAAAATAGATATCCCTGAAGGATATGTGCAAAGTATTTCCGTCGGAGGCACAGTGGATTTCACAATTCCCTCCATGAGCGGAAATGACAAACATGTCACAGGCACGATTACACGCATCAGCCCTGTCGCTACCCTGCCGTCACGAACCTTTGAAGCAGAAGTTTCCATATCAAACGACGACGGCCGTCTCCGCGGCGGCGTATATGCCGATGCCGTCATCACCGCTTCACCGAAAGAAAATGTTCTCACCGTCCCCCTGAGCGCCATCGTCATGCGCGATGACCAGCGGACCGTATATGTTGTTGAAAACGGGATCGCCGTCCGCAAAGTCCTTTCCGTGGGCTATATAGGCAAGGAAACCGTTGAAATTTTAGGCGGAATTACGGAAAGCGATACCATCATCGTCGGCGGCCAGAACAAAGTCCGTGAAGGCGGACAAGTCAAAATCAGCGAATAAATCCATTCCCAAACATACAGAGGACAATTATGATCGAGACATTTATCAAGAGACCCGTCTTCACCACCATGCTTATTTTCGTGCTGGTGGTATTCGGCCTCTGGTCCTACCCCGACCTGGGCGTAGATCTCTATCCCGATGTGGAACATCCCATGGTTGCCGTCACCGTCACTTATGAAGGCACGGCACCGGAAGAGATGGAAACCCTCATCACCAAGCCGATTGAGAACCGCATCAGCCAGGTATCGGGAATAAAAACCATCACCTCCAATATCCGCGAAGGCTTCTCCCAAACCATGCTGGAATTTGAGATAGGGACAGATCCCCGGCAGATGGCAGCGGAAGTCCGCGAAAAAGTGGCAGGTGTCCGCAGTCATCTCCCCGACGGCATCACTGAGCCGGTCGTACAGCGTTTCGATATCGCCTCGCAGGCTGTCATGAATATAACTTTTTCCTCCAATGAACGGAGCACCGGAGAAATACGGCGTATCCTGAATGATGTCGTTGTCAATGACCTGCAAATGATTGAAGGCGTCGCCGATATCAGCCTTTTTGGCGCCAGCGATCGGGCCGTCAAAATCCACGCGGACTCGGAAAAGCTGTCTCAGTACGGTATTTCTTTCCAAACTGTCCTTGAAAGAATAAACAATGCAAATATCAATACACCCGGCGGGAAAATCCGCGATGACAGCACAACCATTACCGTGCGCACCATGGGGAAATTCAACAGCATCGACGACTTCAAAAACATCATCGTTGCCAGCCACCAGGGCAGCCCTGTCTTCCTCACCGACATAGCTACGGTAGAAGACGCCTGGGAAGAAGAAGAAACCTTCTCCCGCACCAACGGCGTCCCTTCCGTCATGATGTCTGTCCGCAAACAGTCCCGTACGAATACAGTGGATATCATAGATAAAGTTCACGCCCGTCTTGATCAAACCGTGAAAAACGACCTGCCTCCAGACCTCCATATGGACATCATCAACGACCAATCCCTTTTCATCCGTGAAAATGTGCGGGACGTGTGGTTCACCATCTGCTTCGGCGGATTCCTGGCGCTCCTCATCACCTATCTCTTCCTCCGTGATATCCGTGCCACCATCATCGGCGGCCTTTCCATACCGACCTCCATCATTGCCACCTTCTTCCTTATGAAAGTCATGGGGTTCACACTGAATAACATGTCCCTCATGGGACTTTCACTGGCAGTAGGCTTTCTCATCGACGACGCCATTGTCCTTGTGGAAAACGTTTTCCGCCATATGAAAATGGGGAAGAATTCCTTTTCCGCAGCCAAAGACGCCACCAAAGAACTCATGCTTGCCATTCTGGCGACTTCCATGTCGCTTCTGGCTGTCTTTGTACCGATAGGAAATATGGGGGAAATCGTAGGACAGTATTTCCGGCAATTCGGTCTGACTGTCGCTTTCGCTCTCATATTCTCCACCGCTGCCGCCTACTCGCTGACCCCCATGATGTCTGCCCACTGGCTCAAAAATCTTTCAAAAAAGAAACGGGAAGACGGACCAGGTCGGCCGGAATGGATTACGAAAATCCTGGACGCATTTAACAGCGGCTTTGAAGCGGTCCGTGCCTTTTACGAAGAAATCATGGCTATTGCTTTGCACCATCCCGTGAAAATTATCATCGCCGCCTTTGCCACACTTATATTCAATATTTTCCTCATGCCCTTCCTTGGCACGGAATTCCAGCCGACTTACGATTCCGGTGAATTCCGTATTTCCATAAAAGCGCCGCCCGGTGTCGGTCTCCTTCAGATGGAACGCTGGACAAAACCCTTAGAAGACATTATCCGGGATATTCCCGACGTCCGCGTAGAAGCCATGTTCCTCGGCGGAAGGCGGATCCCCGTCAATGAAGGCGGCATCCATGTCAGGCTGAAGCCTCTGGAAGACCGCAGCCGCAGCATGCTCCCCATCATGGCAGAACTCCGTAAACGGTTCTCCCAGGTCGGCAACATGCAGGTCAGTGTCATGACCAACCAGGGCGGACGCGGCGACTCCCACCCTGTACAGATCGGGCTCCGCGGAAATGATATGTCCAAACTTACAGCCTACGCCAATGATCTGGCGGAAAAACTCCGCGAAGTACCGGGGGCGGTTGATGTGGAAGTCATCGGCATCGAACCGGAACCGGAAATATCCATACACCTGAACCAGATTAAAGCCGGCAGTCTCGGGCTGGATAACGCCACGGTAGGGAAAGTCGTGCAGTATGCCTTCCAGGGAAAAAGCACGCGCCACTCCTACACCATCGGCAACAATGATTTCGATATCATCCTCCAGCTCGACAAAGAAAACCGCCGCACCATACAGGACGTAGCTGACCTGCGCGTCTCCACGGCGAACGGCACCTTCGTCAGACTGGGAGATATAGCGGACGTAACTCTTTCCTCCGGCCCCACCCGCATCGACAGGGAAGGACGCCAGCGGCAAATTTCCGTTTACGCAAATACATCGGGTATTTCCACAGGCGACCTCCTCTCGAAAATTGAAAACGAACTCATTCCCAACCTCAACATGGACATCGGCTACCGTTACAAACTCATCGGCAGTTCCGATATAATGAGCCGCGTCTTCCATGAAGTGCGGAACGCCATTATCTTAGCCGTCATTTTGATCTACATGGTGCTTGCCGCGGAGTTTGAAAGCTTCACACAGCCCTTCGTTATCATGATGAGCCTTCCTTTTGCCGTTATCGGCGCCGTCCTCGGCCTCCTCGCAGCAAACCAGACAGCCAACATGATGTCCCTCATCGGTTTTACCATGCTCTTGGGACTTGTCACAAAAAATGCCATTCTCCTCATCGACTACGCCAACCGGGCAAGAGCACGGGGCATGCCGCTGGAAGATGCCATACTGGAAGCCTGCTCCCTCCGGCTGCGCCCCATCTTCATGACCACCCTTTCCACACTTCTGGGCATGCTCCCCATCGCTCTCGGCATAGGCGCAGGCGCGGAACTCCGCCAGTCCATGGGCGTCGTCCTCATCGGCGGTCTCACCACGTCCACCCTCCTTACCCTCATCGTCGTCCCCCTGATCTACCTTCTCACGGAGCGCCATAAAATGCACAAACGCCCTGTGGCGGTTAAGAAGTAAAACACAGTGCTCATCTCCGGTTCCACCACTTGTATGAAAAGTATTTTCTACCGTTATCCATACTTCCTTTCCGGTCAAGATGGGGGATAAGAGAAATCCGTTACATGGAAAAACAGAAGGAGAATCTCCATGATAAAAATACTGTTTGTCTGCCACGGCAATATCTGCCGCTCCCCGATGGCGGAATTTGTTATGAAAAACCTCGTGGCAAAAGCCGGATTGGAACATTTGATTTCCATTTCATCCTGCGCGGCGACTTATGAAGAAATCGGAAACGACACCTATCCCCCTGTACGCCGGCTTCTCAAAGACAAGGGGATCCCTTTCACTAAACGGGAAGCACGGATCTTCACGCCTGCCGATTACGAAGAAAGCACTTATATCATCGGCATGGATAATGAGAACCGCCATGATCTTTACCGCCTTACCAAAGGCGATCCGCAGAAAAAGCTCTCTCTCCTTCTCGAATGGACAGGAGAAGATCGGAGCGTTGCCGATCCGTGGTACACTGATGATTATGAAGCAACCTATCGTGATGTACGGGAAGGCTGCGCCGCGATTCTCGAAAGGGTCATGCCATGATTTCCGTTTACCCGGCTTTTTACAAAGACTTCCGCTGCAAAGCGGACAGGTGTATCCACTCGTGCTGTATGCAGAACTGGGAAATCGACATCGACGAAGCCACGGCAATGAAATATCTCGCCATGACGGGAGAACCGGGGGAAACCATCCGCGCGTCCATGACAGGCACAAAAGGAAACCGCCGTTTCATCATGAAAGACGGCCGCTGCCCTCTTTTGCAGGAAAACGGACTCTGCTGCATCATTGCGGAAACGGGAGAAGAAAATCTTTGCGATATTTGTGCCATGCATCCCCGTTTCTTTGTGGAAAACGGAAATTTTGAACTGGCCGGTGTGGGACTTGCCTGTGAAGAAAGCGTGGAGCTTCTCCTGTCCAATTCCAAGCCTTTGCTTTTCATGGAAGACAGAGGCTTTCCTCTATTCGACTTTCCCACACTGCTTTCCGCTATGGGCTGCAGTCTTCCCGAAGAAGCACTCTCCTATACGCCAACCATCAATGAAACTTACTACCGGACCATTTTACACGCTCTTTCTCAAACGGAGCCTGTCGATGAAGCATGGACGAAGAGGCTCGCCGCTCTTTCCGGAACTTTCACTTCCACACTGAAAAAGGCAGCCTCATATCTTTCCGAAGCACCTCTCCCGGAATTAACGGCGGTGTATCAATACATTTTCTACCGCGCCCTGGAAAAAGAACCTCTCTACGGCATAGACGCCGTCATGACATACGCCCGGCAAAGCACGGAATTCATCTTCATGGAAACTGCCGTATTCGGAGATCTCCCTGAAAACATACGGCGTTGGTCGGAGCAGATCGAATACGACACGGACAATACGGATATCCTTCTGTCACTCATCACAAAATAATATTTCAGCAAAAAAGCAGATCCCGCTAAAGGACCTGCTTTCGTTTTCCCTTAAAACACCTTTTCTTTTAAGATTAAGAGAAAAATTTCATAAAGTTTTTTTACTGCATGCTCCTATACAAAAAGAGAGGATCCACTCCGCTTTTCATGGAGATATTTCAGCATTTCATACTTGTTTTTGCCAATTCTTCCAGAGATAGTTTCAGATAATTTCTTTCCGCGTCACTGGTTACCGCCAGGATTGCTCTGTATCGATTCTCTTTTTTCATGAAGTATCCCCGGATGTAAAGGGGCACGATGAAACCGTCGGCGTCGCTTATGACCCGCGCACCTGCCGTGTACATATGGTCATTTAAACGGGTAATCGGTTCTATATCCTGCAGACGCACATGGGCAAAGTCTTCGGGAAGTTTCACAGGGGCCGTTTTATTATGCTCGTGTATGGCGTCCACGATGAGTTCGTTAATCGCAGGTTCAGCACCCATCATGTAAAGGTTCGCCATCATAAGCGCCCCTGCAGACACCATATTTTGATCCTTCGCAAAGAAAGGATCCATTCCTTTTTTATTTTCTTCCGTTTCAGGGAAAGAGAAATTCACGACAAAGGCGTCAAAGCTTCCCTCGTCAGAAACGGTGAGAAGCTGTCCCACAGGCAGCGTCCTTTCTTTTTCCGTGATGAAAGTTTTTTCTTTTCCTGCCATTTTTTTCGCAGACGGTGTTATGACGAAAGGCGTATAAACGGCTTTATTTCTTAAAGTGATTTTCTTTATAAGGAAAGGGGCTGTCTGTCTGTAAAGGTCTTTCACGACGTCTCCCGGACTTCTACGGAAATCGGCAGTCAATTGCCCGCCATCGTCCGTGCCTGTATCCGCCCCTTTATGGGCAGGTTCTGCAAAAACAGCGGCCATGGAGGAAACGGTGATTCCTGCCGCCAAAAATGCTGTCATGAGTCTTTTCATCGAAGTCCCTCCGCGCCTTTTACTAAAACAGGCTCCATGATCCGGCCTGTGGCCTGATTCGTATAAATGGCAGTAACGCCAAATTGTCCTTTATCCGCCGCTGCGATGAAGAAAACATAAAAAGGCGTTTCCACACCGTATTGTTCTGCAAAAAGAAATATACTTCCATAAATAAATTCGGTCTGTCCGTCTTTTTTATAGACAAAACGATCATGGCCGTCTTCTTTTTTCATGCTTTCCCGGATAGTTTCAAGATTCAAAGTCCGGTTCTCTCCAAGGATATCAATTTTGCCCGGATGGGCTTTTTCCATGGCCCTGATGATTTCATTCCAACCGGCTATATCCTTTTCTTCCAATTTTACAGACATAACGACTGCCTGATGAAAGGCCTCCTTCGTCTCCATCTGCAGCTGAGAGAATCTGGTGGCTTCAAAAAGCTGTCCAAGCTGCTCCGCCATCATTTTTTCATGAAGTGCATCGCCTTTTCCAAATAATCCCATCCGCTTGACAGCAGGAAGGATTTCTTTCTCTACTTTTTCCCGGTTCCACTCTTTCTGCAGTTCTTTTCCCACATATGATTTATCTGCTTCCCGGAGGGTAACCTCATTTCCCAGCGGAAGAATATGTCCGTCCGCCATTTTTAAATCGGATGCCAGAGACAGTCCGCCTGCCGCCAAAGCAAGCGTGAGCGCCAGGGCGCATATACGTTTTTTCATAATGCTCCTTTCATGAGCTGTCTTTAATCATTTTCTTTTATTATATCAGACCCCGAAAGTATTTCTCCAAAGCGCTGCATGACAAGGGACGTTAAGTGTCATTCAGCGTAATAGATTCTTCTCTCTGTGTCACCATCCCGTTTTCCGTTTTTCTTACAAGGCATTTTATCCCCGTTCAGAATGACGGCGGGAGGTAAGGCATCATCCTGAACGGACGGGAAGGATCTATACCCCTGATGAGGAAACCGCAGGCACCGCCTGAAAAACCTGTATTTGGAAACTGCCTTTTTATTCTCCCAATTCGCGGCGGATGAGTTCACTCTTCAATGCTTGCAGCTTGTCGGACAGGTTGATTTCCATCAAATCAGGATTAAGGAGACGTGTGTATTCCGGCCAGAGTGTGTCCATCTGTGTATTTGCATAGCGGATGATTTCAGGAAGCGCGGGCAGCGGAAGGTTTCTGCCGTTTTCTACGACAGGCCTCAACAGTTCTTCCACCGTATAAGTGCCTGCCTTCAGCTCTTTCCTTCGCCATTTCGCCGATTCCGTGACGAGGGTGAAGTCGCCGCCGTCCGCCGCTTTTTCATCATGGAGGCAGACAAGGTCGGTAATCATTTTTCCTGTATCCTTTTTATAGAAACGATAGACTGTCTTGATCCCGGGGTTCGTCATTTTTTCCACGTCATTGGAAAATTTCATAACAGGAACCTCTTTACCATCCGCTTCTTTCACCGCCATTTTAAAGACGCCCCCCAGAGCAGAAGTGCCGTCGGCCGTGATGATTTTCGTACCCACGCCCCACGAGGTGACGGTGCATCCCTGCGCTTTGAGGGATTGGATGGTATATTCGTCAAGATCGTTGGAACCGGAAATAATGGCATCAGGGAAGCCGGCTTCGGTAAACATACGGGTCGCTTCCTGAGAGAGATAGGCGATATCTCCGCTATCGATGCGGATCCCGTATTTCCCGGGAAGCCGCCCCTCTTCTTTCAGTTCTTTAAACACCTGAATTGCATGGGGTACGCCCATTTCAAGGACATTATAGGTGTCGGCCAGAAGGATGAGGTTGTCATGATACTGGCGGACGTATTCGCGGAAAGCATCTATCTCTTCATCAAAGCTCATGACCCAGCTGTGGGCCATCGTACCGAGGACGGGGATGCCGAACCGTTTTCCCGCTTCCACATTGGATGTGCCGTTGAACCCTCCGATCATGGCGGCCCGTGCGCCCCAGAGTCCGGCAGAATGCCCCTGCGCGCGGCGGAGACCGAACTCCATCAGGGCGTCTCTCGGCGCCACGGTGCGCACACGCCGTGCTTTCGTGGCGATGAGGCTTTCATGATTCATAATCATGGATAAACCTGTTTCGAGAAGCATGGCTTCTGTCGTAGTACCGTGGAAACGAAGAAGAGGTTCGCCGGGAAAGACTACAGTGCCTTCCGGTACAGCATAAATATTTCCTTTAAAGCGGAAATCTTTCAGGTAATCAAGAAAGGCGGGATAAAAAATATGCAGACTTTCCAGGTAATCGATATCTTCTTCATCAAAACGGAAATTTTCTACAAACTGCTGGAGATGCTCAAGCCCTGCCACGATGGTATAGCCGCCGTTAAAAGGATTCTTTCTGTAAAAACGGTCAAATACGACTTTCCGTTCGTGGCGTCCTTTGTTGAAAAGGGCATTTGCCATCGTCAATTGGTATAAATCGGTAATCAAGCCATTCATTTTTATTCCGCCTTTCTTTATATACTTATTCTCGAGACTTATTGTTTTTCATTTCCCTCATCACGGTAACAGATCCTTCACATTCGTTCAGGATGACGATTATCGTTTCCCTCACTACAACAGCAAATCCTTTGCTAATGTTTCGCATGACACCTAATGGAAATCATATGCTTCGGCTTTTAACTCACAGCTAATAGCTAACAGCTAATGGCTGACAGCTGACAGCTCACAGCTGATAGCTTTTATCTTCTTACGGCTCCCCTCATCACGGCAACAGATCCTTCGCTCCCGTTCGTATTTAGACTCCATTATAGCACTTCCCCGCCGGCCTTTCAGAAAATGAAAAAACGCGTCCACATGGAACGCGCTTTCTTTTATAATTCAATTTCTTCCGTCTTTCCGGTAAAATCCGTGATGACCGCGTTTCCCGATGCCAGCCTGAACACGGTATACCTGCCGTCTTTCCGGATCCCGTCCAAGGATTCCTCACAGCTCCTCAGCATGGCGCGCCGCGGTTCCTCCCCTTTATCCTCCCGCAGTTTGCAGGATATACAGATAGTCGACTGATCCGGATGGGTGGCGCAGATTTCCGCGCGGTCGTTCAGAAGAAGCTGTCCGTAAATCTCATCATCTTTATTGAAAAGGAAATGGATTACGCCGCCGCAGACACAGACATTATTCATCGGCCGGAGGCGCGGCCAGATGCCGTCCAAAGTGGCCAGATAAAACACACCGCATTGTTTCAGATATTCAGCAATTCTTTCCGCCGCTGCCATACAGATTCCTCCCGTCCTTTATCTCTACATTTATTTTATCATATTCCAAAAGAAATATTTACCTCAATCCCGCTTCCGCTTCTTCTCTGTCCGCCAGGATTTTCACTTCCGTATCCAGATGGGTGAGAATCTCGACGACTTCTTTTCGTGTGTCCGCCGTAGCGTTGATACAGCAGGTCGCCCGCCGGGGATCGATGGTGGTCAGAATGCCGAGATATTCATATCCTTCTATGATACGATTGACGTAGTTCACATCGCCCGGCGTGATTTCTATATAGACTCTGTTATCCACAAGTACGCCTCCGGAGAATGGTATACGGCGGCAGATCCTGCTCTGTCACCATCGTCAGCTCTTCCAGCGGATGGGGCGCTGCCGCCGCCTCTTCACCGTCTTTATTCGTCAGATGTCCGATCGTGACAGGAAATACATCACCTGCCGGAGTAAGACATTCAACGACCTCTCCCGCTTTGAAATAGTTGCGCTGCTGCACTTTCACCGTACCGTTTCCTTTATCCTGCTCCAGAACAAGACCGATAAAATCATAAGGCTGCTCCGGCTGGGACTTTATATATTCCTGGGCGGAATGGTCGGGGTTCTGGAACGCGAAAGCCGTCGTGTAAGGACGATGGGATACCTTTTCCAGTTCTTCCCGCCATTCCGGACGAACGGAAAATGCCGCTCCCAATTCGTAGTACGAGTCAATCGCTTTCCGGTACGCTGCCACAACCGCCGCCACATAGTAGACACTCTTCATGCGGCCTTCAATTTTCAGAGAAGAAACGCCCGCTTTGATAAGTTCGGGAATATGGTCGATCATACAGAGGTCTTTGCTGTTGAAAATATATGTGCCGTGCTCATCTTCTTCCACGGGGAAATACTGGCCCGGCCGGGACTCTTCCATCACGGAATACTTAAACCGGCATGCCTGGATGCATTCACCCCGGTTGGACTGGCGTTTCCCGTTTGTAAAATAATTGGATAAAAGACAGCGGCCGCTCCAGGAAATACAGAGCGCCCCATGGCCGAATACTTCCAGTTCGATATCCACCCGTTTTCTGATGTCCGCCATTTCCGAAAGGGATACTTCTCTGGCAAGAACGACGCGGGACGCGCCCATATCTTTCCATCTCCTGACAGTGCGCCAGTTTGCCGCGCTCGCCTGCGTGCTCACATGGACCGGCAAATCAGGCGCTGCTTCACGGGCGATATCAAATACGCCGAGGTCGGAAATCAGGACGGCATCCGCATGAATACCCTGTAAATATTTCAGGTATGTGTCAAGTCCTTCCAAATCTTCATTCCGGGGAATGATATTGACCGTGATATACACTTTCTTTCCCATGGAATGGGCATATTCCACAGCCTCTTTCATTTCTTCCCGGGTAAAATTGCCGCCGTAGGCACGGAGACCGAAAGCTTTTCCCGCCATATATACCGCGTCTGCCCCGTAAAGGAGCGCCATTTTCATTTTTTCCATATTTCCCGCCGGCGCGAGAAGTTCCATTCTTTCCACTTGTGTTCCTTTCTTCCCTTATTTCCTTATCTTCCTTGACACCGCAAGACCGTCGCCTTCTTCATGGATAACCGTATCATAATGAGCCTCTACATATTCGAGGTATTCCCGCAGGCGTGTGACAAGCGTCCTGTACCGATGGGCCACGGGTTCCCCGCTTCGCACCAATCCTCGGAAGAGAATATTATCTGCCGCAATAACCGCATTTTCCGACAATTTCGGCTCAATAAGTTTCAAATGGCGGAGGTACTGCCCTTTCGGCCCGTCAAGGTAAACAAAATCATACGGCCCTGTGAGCGTAGAAAGCACTTCTCCCGCGCCCCCCCAATGACACCGGACACGCTGCTCAAATCCTGCCGCCTGCATGACGGATACAGCCCGTTCATTCCGCAGGGCATCTATTTCTATGGTATCAATTTCCGCCAGAGGAAAATATTCCGCCAGAAGCAAAGCGGAATAGCCGATGGCCGTCCCCACTTCCAGTATTTTCTTTGGATCGGCTGCCGCCGCGGCTTCCAGCAGCAGCTTCCTCTCCGCCCTGCGCAGAATGGGAATATTCTCTTCTTCCGCTTCCCGCTCCAGTTCCTTTCTCAGATCCGCAATCATGGCCATATCAGTCGTCTGTCCCATAGATCCGGTCGATTTCCGCCTGATGTTCTTCAAGCGTCTTTGTGAAGACATGGCGGCCGTCTTTTTCCGCCACATAGTAAAGATACTCTCCGGGCGCCGCGTCAAGCACCGCACGGACAGCATCCATGCCGGGACTGCTTATGGGGCCGGGCGGAAGCCCCTGCCGTTCATATGTATTATAAGGCGAATCAATTTTCGTATCCGCTATGGTCAGTTCCTCTTTCTGCCTGCCCAATGCATACTGGACAGTAGCGTCAATCTGAAGAGGCATCTGCTTTTCCAGACGCGCCAGGATGACAGAAGCGATCGGCACCTGATCCTCCTTTAACCGCGCTTCCCGCTCCACCATGGACGCGATGGTCATGAGGGCATGAATAGAAAGATGCTTCTCCTCCGCCCTCCTGCGCAATGCGGGCGTAAGCATTTCATCCGTGCGCCGATACATCATGTCAGCAATCTGCCTGGCGGAGCAAGATTTCGGAATCTCATACGTATCGGCGAAAAGAAACCCTTCTCCCTTCACCTTTGCCGCCTCGGGACCGTACATGTATGGAAAAGGCGCGTAAGTTTCCGCTTCATGAAGAAAATCTCCATAGCATTCCAGCCCCGCCTTCTGAAGAACATCTGCGATCTGCGCTGCGGTAAAGCCTTCCGGCACGGTGATCTTCACCACTTCTTCTTTTCCGTTTTTCAGAACCGAAATTGTCTCCGCCACCGTTGATCCCTGCCGGAATGTATAGTACCCGCTTTTAAGCGCCTTCCCGTTTCCTGTGGCCAAAAGCATAGCGCGGAAAACGGCGGCACTTCTGATAACGCCTTTCTCCTCAAGCATTTCTCCGATTTCCCGCCCCGTGGCATTCTTCGGTATTTCCACCATCACCGTTCCATCCGCCGGTCCGTGATAAAAGAAATAAAAATAGAGGAACAGGCCCGCCGCCAGCGCCGCAAAAGCAAGCACCACCCCATGCAGGTATTTCCTTTTATCTTTTATAAAAGATATTTCCTTCATAAAACCTCTCTTGTTTCAATCGCGGAAGAACAGAAACCATCGCAGCCTTCCGCTGTTTTCATGACTGGTTTATTATACCACAACTCTGAAAATAGCCGCTTTTTCTCCGCCGTGCTACAATAGGTCCATCAGCAAAGGAGGAACTCCTATGGAAATCAAAATCGGAACTGCCGGTACTGCCAGCCGGACCGTCACGGAAAAAGACACTGCCCTTGCCGTCAAAAGCGGCTCTCTGCAAGTCCTTGCCACTCCTGTTTTATCCGCCCTTATGGAAGAGGCTGCCGTCGCCGCTCTTGCACCCTGCCTGCCGCCGAAACAGACTACGGTAGGCGGTTTCATCGCCGTCCGCCACAACGCGCCCACCCCCGTGGGACAGACAGTCAAGGCAGCTGCCACCGTAAAGGCAGTCAGCGGAAAGAAAATATCTTTCACCATCACCGCCTCTGATGAAAACGGCACCATCGGTGAGGCGGAGCACACCCGTTTCCTTGTGGATGAAGAAGCATTCATGAAGAAACTGCAGAAGTAAAAAGCGTTTCAAATCAAAAGGCATGTCAAAAGACGCCCGCGGTATTCTGCGGACGTTTTTCATTGATGCTTTATTTTTTTGTATTCCTTTCCGCGGCGCGTTCCACCCCTGTCCCGTCAAAAACGGGGATAAAACCTTGATCGGAAGATTCTTTCTGCTGGACATAGCCGTCTTCAATGCCGAGCGCTTCCATGTACGCTTCCGCCTCTTCGTATTCTTCATCGGTAATCCGGCGGTTGATTTCAGAAAACTCTTCCGCTCTTCCGTGAGGCGTGTACTGCCGCATAAGACTGAAAAGGACATCCCCTTTCCGAAACGTTTCCGCCACATATTCCAAAACGCCCTTCGTGTTTTTCATCTGCCCCGGCAAAATGAGGTGCCGGATAAGAACACCTTTTTTTAATATACCATCAGCGCCGATTTCATAGGGACCTGTCTGCCGGAACATCTGCTCGATGGCAGGCACCGCCTTTTCAAAATAGTCCGGCGCGCTGCTGTACCTTTCCGCCGCCGCAGCGTCGCTGTACTTCAAATCAGGAAGCCAGCACTGTATTTTCTTCCGCAGGAACGCCACGGTATGAACGCTTTCATAGCCGCCGCAGTTATACACCACCGGAACGGGAAGCGGTTCTCTCAGACTTTGAAAAACGGCATGGGTAAAATGGGTCGGCGTCACAAGGTCGATATTGTGCGCCCCCTGGGCAATAAGCTCACGGTAAATCTCCGCCAGCCGCTCCACGGATATTTCTATCCCCCGGCGCAGTTCGGATATTTCATAATTCTGGCAATAGACGCAGGACAAGTTGCACCCCGCAAAGAAAACCGTTCCCGCGCCTCTTGTCCCGCTGATGCACGGTTCTTCCCAATGATGGAGCGCCGCCCGGGATACGATGGGAAGCATGCCTGTCCGGCAGTAACCGACAGCGCCCTGTCCGTGAATGGACTCACGCCGCGGCACACGGCATCCCCGCGGGCAGATATTACAGATACTCATTATATGTCCTTTATATAAAGCGGGCTTTCCCGCAGAATTTCCACTACCTGATTATACACCGAGAAAAGAAAATCCATTGCCCCCGCCCTGTAAAAATCTTATAATGATACATATTGTGGATAAAGCTGAAAGGAGAAATTTTATGGAACAGCAATCCGGTTTTTTGGACAGAATTTTTCACCTGAAGGAAAATCACACGTCCGTCAGGACAGAAATCATGGCGGGCATCACGACTTTCATGACGATGGCGTATATCCTGGCGGTCAATCCCGGCATCATGAGCGCCGCCGGCATGGATAAAGGCGCGCTTCTTACGGCGACCGCCCTTGCCGCATTCATCGGCACCATTCTCATGGCACTCTTTGCCAATTACCCTTTCGCCCTCGCTCCAGGCATGGGGCTGAATGCGTTTTTCGCTTTCACCGTCGTCGGGCAGATGGGCTATTCCTGGCAGACCGCCCTTGCCGCTGTTTGTCTGGAAGGCGTGATTTTCATTATCCTGTCTCTCACCAATGTACGCGAAGCGATTTTCAACGCGATCCCCATCAATCTGAAACGGGCGGTATCGGCAGGCATCGGCCTGTTCATTGCCTTCATCGGACTGGTTTCCGCCAATATCATCGTCGCCAATCCCGCTACGAAAGTTTCTCTTTTCTCCTTTAAAGGCGCAATTGCCGCAGGAACATTCCACACCGTGGGAGTTCCGGTTCTCCTCGCCATCCTGGGTGTGCTTTTCACAGGCATCCTCATGGTGAAAAAAGTGAGAGGAAATATTCTCTGGGGCATCCTCTTTACATGGGGACTCGGCATTCTATGCGAACTCACGGGGCTCTACATCCCCGATCCCGCAAAAGGCGCGTTCAGCACTCTGCCGAACCTTTCCGCAGGCATTGCTTCTTTTACCCCTGTAAGCCTGTCCCCCATTTTCATGCAGCTTGATTTCTCAAAGGTGATGAGCCCTGATTTCTTCGTCGTCCTCTTCGCGTTCCTTTTCGTGGATATTTTTGATACCCTCGGCACCCTGGTCGGCGTTTCTTCCAAAGCAAACATGCTTGATGAGGAAGGGAAGCTGCCCCGCATCAAAGGCGCTCTCATGGCTGACGCTGTCGCCACCACCATCGGCGCGGGCCTCGGCGTTTCCACCACGACCACCTTCGTAGAAAGCGCGGCCGGCGTTTCTGAAGGCGGACGGACCGGTCTTACCGCCGTCACCGTAGCCGTTCTCTTTGCCCTCTCCCTGTTCCTTTCCCCCTTCTTCCTGGCAATTCCCGCCTTTGCCACCGCGCCCGCCCTCATCATCGTGGGCTTCCTCATGTTCACCGCCGTCACGGGCATCAACTTCAGCGACCCAACCGAAGCCATTCCCGCATATATCGCCATCCTTGCCATGCCCTTCACATACAGCATCGCCGAAGGCATCTCGTTTGGCATCATCACTTATACTGTCATGAACGCCCTCACGGGAAACGGGAAAAAGATCAGTGCCCTGATGTATATCCTGACCATCCTCTTCATCGGGAAATATATCTTCCTCTGATCGAAGTATTTCATACAAATGAAACGATAAATTTTTGAAGCACCACGGACCCTTCTTATCAGATAACGGTAAGGAGGGTATTTTACATGTTATGCTCCTTGCAGGCAAATTCGTCCGCCTCGATTTTATACACCGCCACATGCGCTGCCATTCGGTCGGTAAACTCGAAATGCTTTTTATCCTGGCATTCCATGAAAATCGTAAGGATCTTTTTCTTCTCTTCCCTGTCTTTTACCACCGACACCGGCCCGCTCCCGATGATGCTGTGGTAGTACTCCGTATAATCGCAGGCTTTCTCCGCCCGTCCCATGACACCGCCGTTGTCGATTTCAAAACCGATAACAGGATTTGATTCTGCCAGTTCCCGTTTCAGTCCGGCATCAGCACCATGGAAATACACCGTAAGCTTTCCCCCTTCATAAGAGTATCCGTAGTTGACCGGCACCACAAAAACACGGCCGCCGTCCTGAAAACCCAGATGGACGATTTTGCACTCGTCCAGAACTTTTCTGATTTCCGTTTCTTCCGTAACTTCTCTGTCGTTTCTTCTCATCATAACCTCCTTATAAGAAGCTGGCGCACGCGATGCGACTGAGGGTACTCGTATGCCGAGATGGCTTCAATCGCAAAAGAGCTTCCAATGCTTACCGATTCCCTCATCACGGTAATAGATCCTTCACATTCAGGATGACGATTAACGTTTCCCTCATTATGACACCCTTTCCTTCAATCATCATTAGTACCATATAAGTATAGCAAAGAGAAATACAACATTTCTCCTGCTGCTTTCCTCACCATGGTGGCAGACCCTTCACATTCGCTTCGGATGACGCCTTACCGTCCTTCGTCATTCTGAACGGGGGTAAGAATGCTGTATGAAAAAGCAGGGAAACGGCAATGTAGCACGGAGTGAAGAATCTATGACTCGGATGGCATCTTACCGGTTTTCCTCACCATGGTAACAGATCCTTCACATTCGTTCAGGATGACGATTAACGTTTTCTCTCATTATAAACCTGGCTGTACCGTCTGTTTAACGTCATTCTAAATGGGGATAAGAATGCTGTATGAAAAAGCGGGAAAGCGGAACGATGACACGGAGTGAAGAATCTGTTACTCCGATGACAGCTTACCGTGAGTGCCGCTTTTATCAAAAGACGAAAAAACTGTCAGCTTACAGATGATAGAAGCCGGCTATCCGTTTGTTTCCTTTCATAAGAAAAAGACTCTTTTCGGAGTCTTTCTTTTATTTTTGTATTTTCGTTTCAGAGATCTTTTTTCTTATTTCAGAAAATTTTTCATTGATTATTTTCCCCATTTTTTCTTTTGCTTCTTTGTCGGGATGAAGGCCGTCCGCCGCAAGATTTTCCGGCATGTCTTCATACATGGCAAAAGGCGCTGCCGTATCGATATGGGTCTGCGTCCGTATCCAGCCGTTCACTTTGTCAAATTCCGCTTTCCAGTTTTCCGCCGTCGGCTGATGGTAATATTTCAAAATCCGTTCCGGGGCGATCGGAGGAATGGTAAGCAGGACAGGCTTGATGTCATTAGCCCTGCATTTTTCCTGAAGAGCTTCCAGGTCAGAAATGACCTCTTCCGCCGTTCCCCCGCAGCGCAGATTGTTTGTTCCGCCCATAATGAGAAGGTACCGTACATGGAAAGGGAGGACATCTGCATCGAACCGCCGGAGAAGGTCGTCCGTTTTATCACCGCTCCGGGACATATTTATCGTAGGAAAATCAAGGTAGTACGCATAATTGTAAGGCCAGTCCGCCGGACTGTAAGACATCCTTCCGCCGCCGTGGCTGATACTGTCTCCAAGAATGCCGGTTTCCCAGTTTTCCGCGGGATCATTCACAATCTTTTCCGCTTCGCTCCATACGCCTACAGGTCCGCCATTTTCATCAAGACCGCGGACACGCCACCAGACCGTTCCCTGCCGCGGCAGCTCGTCAAAAAGTTCGGGGATTGTAACAATCCCCTGCGAAATGCGATGAACAGACGGTTCACAGCCGTCAGGATTCTCCGGTTCTTCATCAGTGATTTCCACTTCATAAGAAACCGCGTGGGGAATTTTCACAAAAGAATACGCCGGATAAAGAAGAACCGTACCATTCTGCTCATGGTATTTCACACGGATCTTCGGCGCGTACCGTTCCATTTCCTGCGCGGCCTTTTCCATCGGCACAGGCGCCGAATAGGCGGAAATGCTCTGCCCGTCCAGACCGATGGCTTTCACCTGGCAGCAGAGGATCCCCGGTCCGTCATAGCTGTCTGTAATTTCTTTTTCAATCATCACACTGTCACGGAAAACATGGCCGTCTTCATAAATCGGTGGGCGCATTTCTTTCCGTCCGAAATGCTGTGTCACAGGCACGATGCGGAAAGAATACCACACCGCGTCCGGATTCGCCGGCCAGCGGACAAAAAGAAGTTCCGGAGAAGCATCCGCCCCGGCAGCGGTCCACATAAAAGCAAAAAAGAAAAGAGAAATAAAAATCCTCTTCATTACAGTCCCCTTTCATTAAACCATGAAAGAAGTATAAGGGATGGAAGAAGAAATAACAAGAAAAAGAAATTTGCCCGTCAAAAAAGAGCCCCTGCAGAGGAAATCTTATCTGCCGCAAAAGAAAAACACTCGCTGCCGGCAGCAGGAATGTTCTCTTTCTTCCCTTTTCTATTTTTACGCTTTTGCGGTTTTCGCCTTTCGTGATCTTTTGGCCTTCCGATTTACCGTTTCTTCCGCTTCTTTCACACCGGCCGCTTCCGTTTTTCCTGTGCGCTTTCTTTTCGTCTTTTCTTCCGCGGGCTTTCCCTCTGCCGGTTTTCCGGATTTTATTTTCCCTTTTTCAGATCCGGCTATTTTAACTTTTGTTTTCTGTTTTGCCTTTTCTCTTCTCAGGCGCTTTTCATACAGGTGGTACAGTTTATCCGCCAGACCGGCAATGATTTCTTCCCCTTCCACCAGATCCTTCCAGTAATTCGGAAGAAAATCTGCGCCGAAGCGGACACCTTCTATGGCTCCTGTCAGCGCTGCCGTAATCGGGCTGTTTCCATTATGGTTCGCCGCGGCGATGATCGCATCCACAGGATCATCCACGGCAAGGGCAGCATATACGGCTATCGCCAGAGCTTCATCTGCCTGATCGCCGCTTCCCAGAGAATGGATACTGTCGATGTACGCCCAGACATTCCCCTTTCCGGCAGGCTGGTCGTTAGCCTGCTGCTGCGCCGCAGAAAGAAGCGTGGTAATGCTGTCGGTCCGATGGGTTTTATTCAAAAGCCCGTGAATCCGTTCAATAGCCTTGGGAAGCGTCATTCCGTCAGCAAGGCAGGCAATCAGTGCCGATACCGCCCCTGCCGCATAGTAGGCGACAGGAGTCGAGTGGGAAAAAGCCGCCGCCCTTACGCCGGCATTAAAAGCTGTCTTACTGTCGCCGGCATAAAGGAGCCCGATAGGTACCACTCTTGTCAGCGCGCCGCCGCCTTTGCTTTCATTTACCTTATTTTTCGTTGTCCCCATCGTTTCCCCGGAAAACGCATTCAAAAGACCTTCTTCCGGTTTACGGCGGGCATGCATGAATTTTTCCCGCACAAGGCAGATCTCCCGTTCATGAGGCTGCCGTCTCATCCATGTACGCTGCCCGCGCCGCGGTTCCTCCCCCGTCTGGCTGTAAAACCAGCGCATATAGCCGCGGTACAGCCCTTCTGCTTCTTCCAATTTCTTTGCATCTGTCCACAGAAGTCCGTCTACCGTGGCCAGTTCCATCTGCGTATTTCCCGTCACCGGCGCCAGATTTCCGCACTGCCCGTTCCGCACAAGCGTACGCAGGCCAAAGGGCCCGTACTTGTGCTGAATACGACAGACAGAAAGCTCCTGCAAAGGGTACCCCAGAGCATCTCCGCAGGCGCCGCCAATCATCGCGCCGCGGAACATTTCTATCTCCGTCATCTATCCTCCCTCAATCCCGCAAAACCTGATTCCAAATAAAAACACGACCAAAGAAATACGAAAACGGTTCTCCGCATTTCCAATACATAAAGAGGGAACTGCAAAAATTTCCGTAAACCCCAAAAATCCACAGAAACACTGCTGAAAAATAAAAAATAACCGTTTTATATTTATGTATATTGTATCATAATTCACTGCTTTAATCATCTAAAGATACTTCTTTGGAAGGAAAAACGTCCTTTTTCCGTTTCATTTTTTCTGCCGTGGTTAACTTTCTTTTTTCCGCTCCATCCATTAAAATGTAAATGTACTTTATTTTAAAGAAAACGAGGTCACTATGAAAAGAATATTAATCTCATTATCCGCAGCACTCCTTCTTTCTTCCGGCATTTCCCAGGCAGCGGTTCCGCAGGGAGGATATTTCCTTGACAAGAACGGCGTTCCGCTCACAGAAGAAATGCAGACAAAGCCAAGTCTGAAAAGCAATCCCATGCTTCCTCAGAGCGGTGCCGTCCATGCCGCCATGGAATCCCTTCCTCATTCTTCCGCCACAGTCATCCGGATGACCGTCACGGAAGACGGGATCCCCGCTGATGCCGTTGTCACCCAAAGCGCAGGATCCGTCGTTCTTGACGAATATGCTATGAGATGCGTAGAAGGCTGGCGCTTCAACCCCGCCAAACTGGGAGACAAGCCGGTGAGCGCTGCCGTATCCATTCCTGTGCGCTTCCTTTCCATGATGGTTTCCACACCGGCCGCTCCGTCCGACCGTCCGATGAAGAAGGCGTCTGCCGAAGTGAAAGAAGCCATAGAAAGAAATAACCATCCTGTGATCCGTGTTTCCGTCTACATCACGGCGGATGGAAAAACTGACGGCAAACCGAAAGCAGATAACGATGGAAATCTGCCGGGCAGCGATTTCAAAATCCTTTCCGGGTATGCGGAAAATTCCGTAAAAGAATGGAGCTTCACACCGGCCGTGAATCCTGATGGAGAACCCATTCCCCAGGAATTGATTGTCCCGGTGCAGTTATAATATTTCTTTATATCCTATTTCAAAATCATATCCCGTTTTAAAATAAACCCCTTTTGCCGGCAAAGCATTGTCAAAAGGGGTTTTCACTGCAATAAAAAAATCCGCCGGTCTTTCGACTGATGGAAAATGGTGCGAGCGAAGGGACTCGAACCCTTATGCGCAAGGCGCAGGATCCTAAATCCTGTGCGTCTACCAATTCCGCCACGCTCGCATATTTTCTTATTATAGTTTGTAACGGAAACAGGGTCAAGAAAAGACCGGTAAAAAACCTTCTCCGCAAAAACAGAGAAGGCATCCTGCAGAAAAATTACTTTGTTTCATCAAGAACAGCTGTGCAGTGTGGACAGCGGGTCGCATCATCGGCAATGGGTTCTTTGCAGAACTGACAGGTGCGCGCCGGTGCGGCTTCTTCTTTCGGAAAAGCCCTGTTCATCTGGCGGATCACAAGGAAAATCACGAAAGCGATGATCAGAAAATCAATGATTGTATTGAAAAACTGTCCGTAAGCGATGACAGGCACGTTCATTTCTTTGGCTTCCGCTAGTGTAGCCACCGGTGTTTTTCCCAAATTGATAAATCGATTCGAGAAATCAACACCGCCCATAATCATTCCGATGGGCGGCATGATGACATTTTCCACCAGGGAAGATATGATCTTTCCGAAAGCGCCGCCGATAACGACGCCGACTGCCATATCGACCACATTGCCCCTGACAGCAAAATCCCTGAATTCTTTCATCATGCCCATCTTATTTCTCCTTTTCATTCGCAAATATATTAATTTTTTATACTATAGCACATCCTCATCTGCATTTCTACATATTTCTATATAGCTTTATAAAATTTCCGCGCTTCGATTGTTAATCTCCTGTCACTTTCTTGCTTGACAAATAATTGTCATCAAGATACAATAGAAGCGTAAACAGAAGAGACAGCCATTGGCCGTGGCGTTTCTGCTCATTGTTGCTTCTTACACAACCTCTATGAAAAGCTTCCTTTCACCGGGAAGTTTTTTTCGTACTGCAAAAGAGAGAAACCGCCCGGGTTCCCCTCTCCTTTCATCATAGATACGGATTCTTCACTGCTCAGAATAACGCTTAACAGTTCCGCCGTGCCTGCAGCATATCTGCCCTCAACCGTAAAAAGAATCTGTATTTTCCTATTTCTGTCTTTTCTGATCGGGGGAAACATCCCGATTGCTCATCTGCCGGCATCCATCCGCTAAAAAACAGCGGATAAGCACCCGCTGCCTTTCTGATAACCGTTTTATTCCTTAATGAATGTATTTCCTGTCACTACAGGAACAGAGCGATCCTGCCGGACCATTTCTCCTCCCAGCGGATCGATGGCAGACGATACGGTAAGCATCGTGCAGAATGCCCCCCACACAAGAAGAACCGCCTTGTTCTCCTTCAATTCCGCCGTCATCCTTCCGAAGAATCTTTTCATTGGCAGCCTGCCCCCTGCTGCGCCTCTTCTTTCTGATTCTGCCGGTGTATAATGATTGGCTGCTGTCATGAACTTCATCTCCTTTATCATCCGCTCTTGTACCATTTCCTTTTCTTGGCCTCATTATACCCACATGGGTATTTACATTCAATAATCATTTGCAAAATAAAGTCCATTAATGGACAATTCACGCAGATTGTACATTGAATGGCAAAATCAGTCATATGCCTGCACAATAAAAAACTCACAGCAGATCCGTGTCAAATCTCCATACACGAAGAGGCCGCCATGAGCTGTAAAAATTTCCGGCCGGAAAAATAAAATGAAACTTCACACCGGCAAGAACATTTCCTTTCTGTTTTTCACTTATTTCCCTTGTCCGTACGTCGCATTCGGACCGTGCTTTCTTTGGTAGTGCTCGTCAAGGATGTATGCGGGAAGCGAGGCCGAAGGATTCAATAATTTTGTTTTCAGCGCCATTTCCGCCGCAGTCTCCATGACGACCGCATGGTACACAGCGTCCGCCGCATTTTTTCCCCAGGCAAAAGGCCCGTGGTTCCGTACAAGGGCACCGGGCACGGCAAGCGGCTCGTATCCGCGGCAGCGCACGGTTTCTATAATGACGGCACCCGTATTTTTCTCATAAGCGCTTTTCGTTTCTTCTTCCGTCAGTGCCCTTGTGCAGGGGATATCCCCATAAAAATAATCCGCATGGGTCGTACCGAGGGCAGGAATATCGAGTCCCGCCTGGGCAAAAGCTGTGGCATTGACGGAATGGGTATGTGTCACACCTCCGATTTCAGGAAACGCGCGGTACAGCGCCAAGTGGGTCTCCGTATCGGAAGACGGTTTCCATTTCCCTTCCACTGTTTCTCCCGTCTCCACATCGACTGCTACCATGTCGCCCGCTGTCATGCTCTCATAAGGCACACCTGACGGTTTGATGACCATAAGGCCTTTCTCCCGGTCGATACCGCTCACATTCCCCCATGTATAGATCACGACACCCCGTTTCACAAGTTCCAGATTGGCGGCACACACCGCCTCTTTTAACGTCTCCAGCATAGAACCCTCCTGCTTTTTCTTTTTAATAACAGTACAAGACCACACCCTGTTATTTTATGATTTACGCTTTACGGTTTTTACCAATTCTTCCATAAATTTCTCTCCGCCGCTTCGGATGACGTTTAACGTTTTCCTCACTACAACAGCAAATCCTTTGCTGATATTTCGTATGACACCTAATGGAAATCATATGCCTCGGCTTTTAACTCACAGCTAATAGCTAACAGCTCACAGCTTGTAGCTGACAGCTCACAGCTGATAGCTTTTATCCTCTTCCTCCAATCGTCATTCTGAATGGATGCAAGAATGCTGTTCGAGAAAAATGGGAAACAGCAACATGACAACGAGTGAAGAATCTATGACTCTGATGACGCCTTACCGTCTTCCTTATCACGGCAATAGATTCTTCGCTGTCGCTCTGAATGACGCCTTACCACTTTCCTCACCACGGCAGCAAATTCTTTGCTGATGTTTCGTATGACACCTAATGGAAATCATATGTTTCGGCTTTTAACTCACAGCTAATAGCTAACAGCTAATGGCTAACAGCTTATAGCTGACAGCTCCCAGCTTACACTCTCCGATTTCTATCTTCCGATGATTTCCCAAAAATATATGCCGCTGCGCCTTCCGCCATTTTTACCCCCTGATGGGCTACACCTTCTACAGTTTCCAATTTCCAGAGGAAAGGAACCTGGAGCTCTTCTGCTTTCGCCCGGCATTGATGAAAATACTTCGTGCACCGCTCCATACGGTTCATCCCCTGGGCATCCGCTTCAGGCGTATCACGGAACGGCGGTTTCCGCCCCACATCATTGCCGCCCATGAAGAGAATGACCGGCTTTGCAAACGCTTCCGCCAGTTCCTTATCAGTAACCCCCACATTCTTTATGCCGTAAGGATAATCAATATCCCTGTCAGGCATGGTAAACCAGCCGGAATTGGCCACGGCGATTACATCCACGACTTTCTTCCCTCCGAGGAGCGCCCATCGATGGACAAACTGCCCGCCCGCGGAATGACCGAAAAGAATAACTTTTCCTGTTGCCTGTGTACGGCTTTTCACTTCTTCCACAATCCGGTCTACCACAGAAAACGTCCTCTTTTCTTTTTCACGGACATGACCGTCTGTATCCATGATGCCGCCTTCCTGATACCATCCCGCGCCGGGATATTTCCTTTCCGTCAGCTCCGGACAAACGATCAGCATATTTCTTTTTTCTGCCAGTTTCCGGAGCGCTTTGCAGTATTCTGCACCATTCCTGCCAAAGCCGTGAAATGCAATAAAGACAGCATCCTTTTCCGTCCACCTGCAGGGGCAGTAATAGTACAGGCAAAGAGCATCCTCATTCACTCCTGTCCGTTCCCTGATGCAGGACATACTTTCTCCCGCCGAAATAGGGCGTACCGTCATTTCTTTTTTCCCTTTCGGCAAAAGCCACGCAGCAACAGCTGCCGCCGCGACAGCGGTAAGTGCTTTGAAGACTTTATTTCCCATCATGCTTTCCTCAATATTCCTTGTTACAACAATTCATGATTTCCGGATTTTAAAACTTTGCGCTTCCGATTCTTCCACAGATTATAGCATGAATCATGCAGTTTCTATCCTGTCGTCATAAAATAATTTTTTTATTGGTTCGAAAAGCTCTCACACTGTGCTGTTTATCTATAGTAAACTCCATCTCTTTTTTCCCTGTTTTTATCTCTTCTATTTTTTCTATATCTTTCTCCAGAAAAAATTCTTCTCCATCATAGCAGAGTATTTCCTCTGCAAAATCTGAAGAAATGAAGCTATTGTCCTTTTTCAGTTGTGATGCTATAAGTTTTCTCGTGGCAGGATGCAGTCCGTTTTTTAAGTCAGTGGAAGCTATGCGTTCTACGATTTTTCCGTAATCCATAATCAGCACACGGTCTGTCATAGATTGAACCGCTGCCAAATCATGACTGACAAAGATGCCTGAAAAAGGATGCTTCCTCCTTGAATCGGTAATCAGGTTCAATATCTTTGCCTGTGTTACCACATCCAAAGCGCTGGTAGGTTCATCAAAAAGAATCAGCTGCGGATTTAAGAGCAGTACTCTGGCGATCACAACTCGCTGAAGCTGTCCTCCGCTCAGCCGATGAGGAAGACGGCCTAAAAAATCCGGTGAAAGTCCCACTTCTTCCAAAATATCTTTCACCATGGTTTCTGCTTTATTTTTATCCGCTATATGAAAATTCAGCAAGGGATCCATAAGAAATTCTTTTATAGTCATACGGGGACTAAAAGCTTCCGCCGGTTCCTGAAAAACCATCTGCACATAACGGTACAGACCGGTCTTTCGGTCTCCTTTTTGATATTTTCTTATTTCTTCCGTATAGGATATCTTTCCCCTATCAGGCACTTCCATTCCCGCTGCCACGTGAAGCAGAGTCGATTTACCGCAACCCGAACTGCCGGCAATTCCCAACATCTCTCCTTTCACTAGAGAAAAAGAAATGTCTTCCAATACGATCCTTTCCCTTTTTCTTTCCCTGTATTCTTTCGTTACATGGGATACTTCCAATATATTGTCCATCAGTCACCTCAAATCCACCGCTGCGCGGAGCAATTCCTCTGTATACGGCTCACCGGGCATGTTCATCAGTCGCTCACGCCGACCTGCTTCTATAATTTCTCCATGCTTCATAATCAGCAGCTGATCCGATAGATACGCTGCAGCCCGTATATTGTGCGTTACAAACAAAATAGAAGAACCTTTATCTATTAATTTTTTCATACGGTTGAGAAAAGCAATTACAGACACGGTATCCAATGCGCTTGTCGGTTCATCCATAAGCAATACCTCAGGAGAAAATGCCAACGTCATTGCCACAGCCACACGCTGCTGCATGCCACCGGACAACTGGAATGCATAAGAGTCCAAGATCCTTTCTGCATCCGGAAAGCCCGAAGCCATCAGGCATTTCACGGCCATCGCATGCCATTCCTTTTTCCCAACGCCATGAGCCGTCATGAAATCCTTAAACTGTAGTCCTATTTTCCGTATAGGATCAAAATAACCTCCCGGCTGCTGAAATATCATCGCAATATGACGTCCGGACAGTCGTTTCCACTCCGCATTATGCATAGTAAGGATGGATGTGTTCCCATACATGATATCACCGCCGGAAACACGTCCCTGGTCCGGCAAAATCCTCATGACAGCACGTAAAATGGTAGACTTTCCACATCCGCTTTCTCCTACCAGCGCAATGGATTCCCCTGACCTTAAATCAAAGGACACATTCTTTACCACAGATTTCTCTTTGTAAGAAACAGACAAATTTCTCACGGACAAAACAGGTATATCAGAACTCATATTATTCCCCCGCCATGTCATGGGGATCCAATGCATCACGCAGTGCATCTCCCAAAAGATTAAAAATAACCACTGTCACAAAAATAGCACCGCCAGGATAAAAAAGAAGCCATGGTGCCGTCTGCATATACTCACGAGCTCCCATAAGAAGCGTCCCCCATTCCGGACTGGGCGGCGTCACACCTATGCCGATGAGTGAAAGTCCCGCTACCAGCAGAATGACCTCGCTGATATGCTGGCAAAGAAATACAAGCAACTGCGGAACGGCATTAGGAAGAATATAGGAAAAGATAATATGATAAAAGCCGGCTCCCGCATACGGAGCATAACGCACATATCCCTTTTCTCTCTCTGTCCTTACCAATGTCCGTGTAATGCGGGCATATTCCGGCCATGTCGTAAGAACCAAAGCAATAATAACACCCCATACACTGGCTCCGATCACGCCAATCAAGGCTATCATGAATATCCTGCTTGGAAATGCCAGGAAAAAATCTAAAATAGTCGTCCCGACCTGTTCCACTTTCCCACCCGCAAAAGCAATAGAAGCTCCAATCATGATGCCGAACGCTGCTGTGAGTCCCACCCCGCAGAAAGCGATACCCAGGGTAACACGGGAGCCATACAAAATGCGGGAAAATTCATCACGCCCCAGAGAATCCGTCCCCATCCAGTGGATCATGCTGCCTGCCTGAAGGCGTTCTTCCATATGCACAGCAAAGGGATCCTGGGGAACAATCCAAGGTGAAATAAGAGCCAAAAAGAGCCAGATAATGACCAAGACCAAAGAAAGAAGAAGCATTTTATTTCCACATAACTTACGCAGCGTCATAAGCTCCCCTCTCTCTTCCGCTGCTGCGGATCCAAATAAAGGCAAATGATATCTGCCACAAGGTTTGCTAAAATGTAGACCCCCGCACCCCACAGGACATATCCCTGCATCAGATGATAATCCTGATTCAACATGGCTTCCACCATCAGCGCCCCCATACCACGCCACCCGAATATGGTCTCAATAACCACGGATCCGCCCAGGAGACCCCCAATTGTCAACCCAAGCATGGAAACGACACCGGGAAGCGCATTAGGCAAAAGATATTTAAAAAGAATTGTCAGTTCAGACAGTCCCAATGTTCTTGCGCCAATGATATAATCCTTCTGATACTCTTCCAAAATAGACACACGCAAACGCCGGATATACAGACCGGACATCCATACCGCCAGCGCCGCAGACGGCAGAATAAGCCCCTGCCACCCTCTCGCAATCACCGGTAGCCACCCGAGACGAACGGCAAACCAATAGATCAGAAGTAGAGACAGCCAGAACGTAGGGATGGAAATACCGGCGAAAGTCATAAAGCGAATCACAAGATCCGGCAGACGGTGACGATAAAAGAATGCCAGAAGCGCCATCGGTACCGTGATAACAACAGACAGTACCAATGAGGAAACAGCCAGAATCACTGTTTTAGGAATAGCTTCCTTCAAGAGATCATATACCGGCACACCAAACAGAATGGAATAGCCGAAATCTCCTATGCATACTCCCTTCAGCCAAATGATATATTGAACAAGTATCGGTTCATCCAATCCGAATTTTTGGCGGAGTTCCGCCACCAGTTCAGAATTGGGCGGCATGCCCAACCTTTGCAGCTGAAGAGATACCGGATCCACAGGAGACATGTGGAGAATGAAAAAACTTAAGATGGTGGCAACCGCCACGACAAAAAATATGGATAAGAGACGTCGCCCTATTCCGCTTTTCAGAAACATACTTCCTCCTCTTTTCTCCATACACGCTCCTCTTCTAAAAAGAGACCCGGTCACCCGGGTCTCCTAAATTTCTTTTCTTCCTATCAGATTCTTTGTGAATTCCCGATATGATGATACCGTCTTTTACTCAACCGTAATATCTTTAGTCATGACATAGTAATCAATCGGGAACACAGGCACATTCTTTACCTTTGACGCACCCACCAAATTATTTGCCGGAAATGCAAGGAACAGGACAGGAGCATCAGCAATGACTTTTTCAGCAATTTCTGAAATCATTCCGTCTTTTTCCTTATTATCAAAAACCATCGGGTAACGGTCAAGAATCTGATCCACATCGGCATTGACATACTTTCCGCGATTCGCTTTATGTCCGGAGCGGAATACCTGATTGACAAACAGATAAGGGTCATTGGTCGGTACAGTAATCCAATTCTGTTCCAAAAGATCAAAACCGCCTGCCGCTACCGCCGCGTCTGCATTCTGAACACGCATAATTTCAACATTAACGCCGGCTTTGCGGAGCTGTGCCTGGATCGCTTCATACATTGCCGTCTTTGAACCCCATACCGCCAACTTAAGTGTCAGGGGGCGTCCGTCCTTTACATAAATTCCTTCTCCATTTTTCTCCGTATATCCGGCTTCTTTAAATAAGCTTTCCGCCTTGTCCATATCCATCTTCATCTTATTTTTCACATGTCCGTACGGAACGGTCGGCGGGAATATCTCTCCGGCAGCCACGGCCCCATTTCCTTCGATTTTCGCGAGCGCCTCATAGTCTACCGCGTAAGCCAGCGCACGGCGAAGACTGCGATCAGCAAGAATACCATCATAATTTACAGTTAGCATAAACACACGAGTACCGACAGTTTCATAAATCTTATATTTATCATTTTCAAACAGACTGCGGCTTGCTGAATCCACACGCTGCATCAGATCCAGTTCTCCTGATTGAAGAGACATGGCACGTTTCGTATTATCTTCTATGTTTTTGACAGTTAATGTATCCAGTCCGGGCTTGCCGTCCCAGTAATATTCATTTCTTTTCAGTTGCACTTCCTGATTTTTGGTAAAACCTGTAACCATATAAGGGCCGGTAAGAACCGGTGTTGAAGCTGCTTTATCCATATCTGCCTTCGTGTCAATAATGGAAAATGCAGGTTCCGTCATTGCCGCCAAAAGAGACACATTCGGCTTGTTCGTTTCAATAATAATATTCTGCCCCTCCACACGGATTTCTTTAATATCCGCCGATTTTTTTACAATGGCATTCATTTTCAAAGTTCTGTCCAAAGATGCTTTAACCAATTCCGGCGTCATATCGTCCCCATTCTGGAATTTCACTTTCTCTCGGATATGGAATTTCCATGTTGTCGGATCAACATTCTCCCACTTATCTGCAAGCTGTCCTTTAAATTCCATCTTGTCAGTAACTGTCACCAACGTTTCCCCCGCACCGATACGAACCATAGTCCAACCATCCCACTCATGCGCCGGATCCATGGATTCACCAAACCAGTATAGACCCAAATTCAAATGCTTGGCAGCACCGGAAGCGGACTTCTCATTTCCACCACACCCTGTAAATACCGCCGTCATAAACAGACAGCAGAAAATCACATACAGAATTTTTTTCATTTTATCCTCCTATCGGATGCACAAAAAGGAAGACCATGCACAAGGTCTTCTTACTGTCTCCTGTACTTGGGAAACAGTACTTTAAAATTATTATATCCTTACGTATAGATTAAATCAATTATGTGTAAAATTAACAAAAATTCATTTTCCTGTTTCCAATTCCTGTTTTCAAAATGAAAAAATATTACATCTCGACAAGAGGTGAACATAGGCGCAACATCATTCTGCTATTTTCAAGCAATATCCAAGGCTCATGTCACTATGATCGTTTATAGATTTAAGCCAATATAAGTATACTTTTTTATGTTTGTTACCACAGACAATTTCCTTTCAATCCCCCATTCTCTCCCTTCAGTACCCTCTTATAAGAATTAATTGTTCTCAATTTTTCAAAATGTTATAATTATCGTAGTTAAAATGCGGACAAGATCAGACTGCATTTATTTTATTGGGGAAATGTAAGGAGGTTTTTCAATCATGAAAAAGAAATTGGCTGTGCTCGCCGCAGCGGCAGTCGCTGCAGGTATCCTTTTCAGCGGATGCGGCGGTTCCAAGAACGGCGGCACAAAAAGCAGCTCTGCCGCCTGGAAGCCGGAAAAAGACGTAAAGATTATCGTCGCCTATAAAGCAGGTTCCGGTACGGATACAGGCGCGCGTCTGCTTGCCAACAGTGCCAAGAAGTATGTCGGCCAGACCCTGGTCATCGAAAACAAACCCGGGGCTGACGGAAAAATCGGCTGGACGGAACTCGCCAAGGCCAAACCGGACGGATACACCTTAGGATTCATCAATCTGCCGACCTACACCACGCTCGCTTCCCAGAAAGGCGCGGCCTTTGATGAAAAGTCCATTATCCCGATTGCAAACCATCTGACAGAAACCGCCGTGGTTGTCGTCAGGAAAGACGCAAAGTGGAAAGACTTAAAAGAGCTCGTGGCAGACGCACAGGCGAACCCGGGGCAGCTGAAAGCTTCCACTAACGGCGTGCAGGCCTCCAACCACACCTCCGCTCAGCTTCTCGCCCAGTCCGCGAAATTTGAATACAATGCCGTTCCTTATGGCGGTACTGCCGACCAGCTCCTTGCTCTCCGCCAGGGCGAAGTGGATTTCTCCTGTGCCAAAGTTGCCGACGTCATCAAACTGGTTAACGGTGAAAATGCCGAACTCCGTGTCCTCGGCGTATTTGACGAAAAGCGCGATCCCCAGCTGCCTGACGTTCCGACACTCGGCGAACTCGGCTACTACAATAAATGGTATGGCTCCGCCCGCGCTATTGTCGCCCCGAAAGGTACCCCTGAAAATATAATTAAATTCTATGAAGACGCTTTCAAAAAGACCATGGAAGACAAAGATGTTGTGGAAGCCCACAAGAAAGCCGGCATGGTTCTCGATTACAAGGACAGCAAAGATCTGGGCAGACTCATTGACGAGCAGCTCGCTTTCTGCAAAGATGTAGTCAGCAAACTGTACGAAAAGAAATAATAGTGCAAGTGCTGCATGAAACAGGGGAAATCACGCATTTCCCTTTAAGCGTCACCGCGTTTCATTAGACAGAAAACCTGCTTCTTTTCCAAGGGGCAGGTTTGTCCGTTCTGACCGGTTTGAAACCGCGGAGGTTCTCTTTAAGGAGTATTGTATGAAAAAATCAGATATTTATATCTGCGGATTCATGTATCTTTTCTCATTTTTCTTTTTATATCTGACATTGGACTTTCCCGAACCGGCAAGACACTATCCGTATTTCGTCATCGGGCTGCTCCTTCTTCTGACAACGGTCCGCATGAGCCATCTGTTCCGCGATTACAGAAGAGAGCACAAAATCATCAGCGACAGTTCCCAGGTATTTGACGGCTTTCTCCCGAAACAGTTCTGGGTCATGTTCGCCGCTTTCCTCCTGTTCTTTCTCCTGATGTACCTCTTCGGCTTCTACATCGCCTCCATCGTATACATCTTCATCTGCCTCCGCTTCTTCAGGATCGAAATGAAATACATCCTTCTTGTCCTGATCTGCATGGCCGCCCTCATCTACGGTACATTCGATGTATTTCTCAATGTACCCCTGCCTGAAGGGATCATTATGGAAGAATTCTTATAACCGGAGGAAATACCATGGATGCAAACACATTCGGACTCATGTCGGCAGGTTTTGCCAACGCCCTCATGCCGTCTAATCTAATCATGATGATTATCGGCGTCACCATCGGAATCGTTGTCGGCTGTATGCCGGGCCTTTCCGCCGCCATGGGCGTAGCGCTTCTTCTGCCGCTTACCTTCGGCATGGCTCCCGAAACGGGACTGATCATGCTCGGCGGCATTTACTGCGGCGCCATCTTCGGCGGTTCTATTTCCGCCATCCTGATCCATACCCCCGGCACACCCGCTTCCGCGGCAACGGCGCTCGATGGGTATGAACTCACCAAACAGGGAAAAGCCGGCAAGGCACTCGGCACGGCATGCATCGCTTCTTTCTTCGGCGGTCTCCTTTCCTGTATTTCTCTTTATTTCTTTGCTCCCATGCTTGCTGAACTGGCTATGAAGTTCGGAAGCCCTGAATATTTCTGGCTTGCTCTCTTCGGACTCACCATCATTGCGGGCGTCACCACGGGCTCCATGGTGAAAGGACTCATGAGCGGCGCCTTCGGCCTCATTCTTTCCACCATCGGCATGGATCCCATGGAAGGTACGGAACGGTTCATGTTCGGCATAGACGAACTGTACAACGGCATTAATGTCACCTGTGCCCTCATCGGTCTCTTTTCTCTTTCCCAGGTCTTCATTCTTGCGGAAAAAGCGATTAAGGAAAGAGGAAGTATCGTCAAATTTCACGACTCCGTCATGCTGAAATTCCGTGAGCTGAAACAGATCGGTCCGACCGTCATCCGTTCCTGGCTCATCGGGAATATCATCGGCATCCTCCCGGGCGCGGGCGCTTCTATCGCCTGCTTCCTGGGCTATAATACGGCAAAACAGTTCTCCAAAAATCCGGAAGATTTCGGCCGCGGCTCCATTGAAGGCGTCGCCGGTTCAGAAGCGGCAAACAACGCCGTTACCGGCGGCTCCCTCATTCCCACACTGACACTGGGCATTCCGGGAGAATCAGTGACCGCCGTGCTCATGGGCGGCCTCATCATCCAGGGTCTCCAGCCGGGCCCGGAGCTTTTCACCAAGTACGCTCCCATGACTTACACCTTCTTTGCGGGGTTCGTCATTGTCCAGTTCTTCATGCTCCTCATCGGTCTCGGAGGATGCCGCATATTTGCCCACATTTCCAAATTGTCCGACGCTGTCCTTATTCCCTGCATCTTTGTCCTCTGCGTTGTCGGTTCTTTTGCTATCAATAACAGCTTTGTCGACGTAGTTATCATGTTCATCTTCGGCATTATGGGCTACCTGATGAGAAAGCTGGGATTAAATACGGCAGCCGTCGTCCTCGCCCTTATTTTAGGGCCGATCGGCGAAAGAGGCCTCCGCAGAAGCCTGACTCTTTCGGGCAATGATATCACCATTCTGTTCTCCACCCCCATCTGCTGGGTACTCATCACCCTCTGCATCCTTTCCTCTTTCTCCCCGCTTCTCATGGACTGGCTGAAAAAAGGAAAACAGGCAATCAAAGGGAAATAAAAGAAATACCCCTTCATACATTTCCCACGCAAAAATGGATCCGCGCCATATATGCAGATCCGTTTTACTATGCATTGAAATAATTTCACCCGCAGTTCCGGAAATGCGCCTCTCCTCTGAGAACGGATGAAAAGCCGACAGCCCTTCGTCTCCTTCCATTCAGAATGACGTCTTACCGCTTTCCTCACCACGGCAGCAAATTCTTCGCTGGCGCTCACACGAGGACGCTTAACGTTTCCCGTCATAGTGACTCTTTCCTTCAATCGTCATTCTGAATGGACGCAAGAATGCTTTGTGAGAAAGACAGAAAACGGGACAGTGACACAGAGTGAAGAATCTATTACCTTGAATGACATCTTACGGTTTTCCTCACCACGATAATAGATCCTTCGCTATCGCTCGGGATGACGCCTTACCATCTCCCTCACTACGGCAGCAGATCCTTCACATTCGCTTCGGATGACGCCTTAACGTCTTATACAAGGATCATGGAGCCGGCCGTCAGAAGGAACTGCCAGCACACGCAGTGCGATTGATGATACCCGCTTGTCGTAATGATTTAATCGTAAAAGAATATTTAGCTTGTAGCCGACAGCTCACAGCTGATAGCTTTTATCTTCTTACGGTTTTTCTCACCACAGCAGCAAATCCTTCTCCGCTGATATCCAAAGCAATGGGCAAACAGCGTCTCCTATTTTCAGTCTTTTGTCTCTGACCCACAGCTATCAGCTATCGGCCATCATTCCCTTTCCGAAAGATTAGGGTTATTTATAAAAATAGTGGCAAAAGGCATTCAGTTTTTATATTTTTCCATGTATAATAAAGTACAAACAGAAGGAAGCGCTGACCATTTGTATTGGTGCAGTTTTTATCTTCCCGTAAGAAAAACCGCGGAGTTAGAAAATTTCGTTTTTTCGACAAGGTAAATAAAAAACGCGCCGCCGTGAAAGCGGGAATTTTGCGCTTTCTTTTTATAGTTGCCTGATTGCGGGCATAAAGCGGCTGCGGCGTCACCGCTTCTATACTTCCCTGAAAGGTCGTGTTCGGGACATGAAAGAATTGGTCCGTCTGGAGGGAATCACCAAGGCTTACGGTGATCATATCATTATCCCCCCGCTCTCACTCTCTATCCATGATGGCGAGTTTTTAACTTTATTAGGTCCCTCAGGCTGCGGAAAGACGACTCTTCTCCGTATGCTTGCAGGACTGGACACTCCGACAAAAGGAAAAATCATCCTTGACGGACAGGATATCACGAATCTCCCCCCTTACAAAAGGGACGTGAATATGGTATTCCAGAATTATGCTTTGTTCCCCCATATGACAGCAGAGGAAAATATCGGTTTCGGCCTGCGCATGAAAGGCGTCGGCAAAGAGGAAGCCGCAAAACGCACACAGAAATTGCTGAAACTGATCCAGCTGGAAGATCTTCGCAGCCGATATCCTTCGCAGATGTCGGGAGGACAGCAGCAGCGTGTCGCCGTGGCCCGCGCCCTCGTAAATAATCCGAAAATGCTTCTTTTAGACGAACCTCTCGGCGCTCTTGATTACCAGCTCCGCAAAACGCTCCAGATCGAGCTGAAAGACCTGCAGGAAGAACTAGGCCTTACTTTCGTATTTGTTACCCATGATCAGGAAGAAGCCCTCACCATGAGCGACCGCATCGTTATCATGGACAAGGGGGAAATCCAGCAGGATGATGATCCCAATACGATTTACCATTATCCGAAAACAAAATTTGTCGCCGAATTCATAGGGGAAAGCAATTTCTTTGATAACGGGAAGGAAATTCTTGTCCTCCGCCCTGAAAAGCTGAATCTCTGCGGCGGAAAAGATGGCGATGATTCCCATCCCGCGCCGCGCTTCTTCGGCACGGTGGACGATGTGATTTTTTACGGCACCATTGACAAAGTATTCATCCGTCTTGACGGCACGGGCCAGGAAGTCCTCGCCTACCAGTACTTTGATGACGTCCACCGTTGGCAGATCAACGACCATGTAGGCATCTGGTGGTATGAAAAAGACGAGGTCAGAGTAGAACGATGAAAAGAAACGGAAAATATCTGCTCCTGCCGTCCATGGTCTGGCTGGCTGTTTTCTTTGTCATTCCCATGCTCATCGTGGTAGCGGTTTCTTTCGCTTCCCGCACGGCGTACGGACAGATCGTTTTTGATTGGACTTTCCAAAACTATGCAAGATTTTTGGATTCTCTTTATATTTCCATTTTCGGACGGACAATTTTCATAGCCGTCGTGACCACGGTATGTACCATCCTCATGGGCTATCCGCTGGCATACTGCATTGCCCGGCTCCCCCGCCGTCTGCGGCAGAAGGGACTGATCCTCTGTATGATTCCTTTCTGGATCAATTTCCTTATCCGTTCCTATGCGTGGGTGATCATTCTCCGCAGCCAGGGCGTACTGAATACGATTCTGATGAAGCTGGAAGTTATTTCCCAGCCGATCCAATTTCTGTATAATGAAGGCGCCGTCATGCTGGGCATGGTATACGCCCTTCTTCCTTTCATGATCCTCCCCGTTTACGTCTCCATTGAACAGCTCGACCGCAGGCTTTTAGAAGCAGCCGCCGATCTGGGCGCTTCCCCCGTGACAGCATTCCGAAAAATCACCCTGCCTCTGACGATGCCCGGCATCGCGGCAGGAACGGTATTGGTCTTCATTTCTTCCCTCGGCATGTTCGTCGTCCCCGATGTCATGGGCGGGGCGAAAGCGGCTCTCGTGGGCAATGTCATACAGAACCAGTTCCTCTCCGCCCGTGACTGGCCTTTCGGCTCGGCACTGTCCATCGTGCTTGCCCTGCTTTCCCTCATTCTCATTTTCCTCTATTATCGGGCAATTCGGGCGCAGAAAGGAGACAGCAATGCAGAAAACATGGCGTAGCCATCTCCTTGTTTCTTACGCTTTGGCGGTGCTGGCTTTCCTTTATCTGCCTATCCTTATCCTGGCGCTGTATTCCTTCAATGACTCCCGCATGAATGCTGTGTGGGCAGGCTTCACGTTCAAATGGTACGCCCAGCTTTTTAATAACCGCCATGTGGCAGAGGCGCTCGCCAATACGCTCGTCATCGGATTCATTTCCACGGCGGTGTCCACCATTCTCGGTACGACCGCGGCGCTCGCCCTTCACAAATACCGTTATAAATGGCAGGGACTCCTGAACGGCCTTATCTATCTTCCTATCCTCATTCCCGAAATCGTCATGGGACTTTCCCTTCTCGTCCTCTTTTCTCAGATCCATTTACCGCTGGGACGGACAAGCATCATCCTCGCCCACATCACCTTCTGCCTGTCTTTTGTAGTCATCACGGTGGGGGCGCGGCTTGACGGGCTGAAACAGGAATACGAAGAAGCCGCCGGCGATTTGTATGCCCGTCCGTGGCAGTGCTTCCGCTACATCACGCTTCCCCTCATCATGCCGGGAATCACTGCGGGCGCGCTCATCGCTTTCACACTGTCCATCGATGACTTCATCATCAGCTTCTTCGCAGCCGGACCGAATTCGACAACTCTCCCGCTTTACATCTACGCCATGGTGAAGCGAGGGATTTCTCCGGAAATCAATGCCCTTTCCACCCTCATGATCGCCGCTGAAATCGCGCTCGTCCTTCTGGCGGATTTTTTTCAGATCCGGCAGGCGGGAACCGGCAGAAAAAAAGAACTGCCCGATGACCGGCAGTAAACAGCTTCTCTTTTCTCATGATCCGCCGCCCCAAAGTATTCCTTGATTGTCTTAGACAGGAGTTCTCATGGATATCAATTTCCTTTTATTTGAGCAGTTTGAAACACTGGATCTCTTCGGGCCGGTCGAAATATGCGGCCGCCATCCCGATTTCCAACTTCACTATATCTCACAAAACGGCGGCCTTGTCACGAGTACGCAGGGTGTAAGAATTGATACGGAACCCCAAAGAAATATGAATACATCGGGCGCGCTTGTCATTCCCGGCGGCGCCGGTACACGCACACTGATAAAAGAGGAACCTTTTTTGAAAAATTTACGCCGTCTTTCGGAGGACGCCTCTTTCGTCCTGTCCGTCTGTACCGGTTCCGCCCTTCTTGCCCGATGCGGGATCCTCGAAGGGAAAAGGGCTACCTCCAATAAAAGAGCTTTCGACTGGGTCGTTTCCACATCCGATAAAGTCCATTGGATAAGAAAAGCACGCTGGGTGCACGACGGAAAATTTTATACCTCGTCCGGCATTTCTGCAGGAATGGACATGACACTCGGCTTTATCCGCGACCGTTTCGGCGCACCTGCCGCAGAACGTATCGCCGCCCGTATGGAATATATATGGAACAAAGACCCTGATATTGATTTCTTTGGTACATAAGAACCATCCTATGCTCAATCCCCTACATCCCCATTATCCCGAACCGATTTTCGTTTTCCCTGAAGGAGATTTCCTATGAAAAAATTCTTTTCCCTTTTCCTCGCAGGCGCATGCCTTGCCGCTGCCGGCTGCGGATCCGCCCCTGACAGTAATACGAAAAGCGGGGAAGACACACAAGTCCTGAACCTGTACAGCTGGGCGGACAATTTTTCTCCCGACATCCTTTCGGATTTTGAAAAGAAATACAACTGCAAAGTCAACTACGACGTTTTTGCAAACAATGAAGAACTCCTCGCGAAAATACAGGCAGGCGGATCGGCATATGATGTCATCCAGCCGTCAGACTACATGGTCGCCACCATGATCAAACTGAACCTCCTGGAAGAACTGGATAAAAGTAAGATAAAGAATACGGAAAATATACTTCCCGCCCTGCAGAATCCTCCCTATGACCCTTCAGGCGATTATTCTGTCGTCTATACCTGGGGCGTCACAGGCATTGCTTACAACACAAAATACATCAAAGATACGCCCCGCTCATGGAATGATTTGTGGAAAGACAAATACAAAGGCCGTGTCATCCTGCTCAACGACAACCGTGAAGTCATCGGCATGGGACTCAAAAAAGACGGGCATTCCGTAAACTCGAAAGATCCAAACGAAGTCACACAGGCCGTCGATCAACTCCGTAAACTGACACCCAATCTTCTCGCCTTTGACACCGACACCATCAAGCAGAAATTCATCGCCGAAGAAGCCTGGATCGGCACCATGTGGTCCGGTGACGCTTCTTTTACCCACAAAGATAATCCAGACATTGCCTTCATTATTCCCAAAGAAGGCGCCGTCATATGGGCGGACACCTTCGCCATCCCCAAAGGAGCGAAACACAAAGAACTGGCGGAAGCCTTCATCAATTACCTCTATAATCCGCAGGTCAGCGCGAAAAATTACGAATACATCGGCTACAACGACCCCAACGCCAAAGCGGAAACCTATCATTCTGAAGAATATAACAGAGATCCCATGCTGAAAGCCGCCCGCGACTACATTTCCCGCGGTGAATGGATTGAAGACATCGGAGAAGCCCTCACCATGTACGACAGGGCATGGACAGAACTGAAAATAGGGAAATAGAAAAATTAAACACCAAAAAGCAAAAGACGGCTGCACCGACCGTCTTTTTTGCTCCGAATCTTATCGGTTCAGATTAAATACTTTACGAGGATACTCGCTCGCCGGGATGATTCAAATCGTAAAAGAATATTTTGCTTATGGCTGACAGCTCACAGCTGATAGCTTTTATCTTCTTGCCGCTTTCCCCACCACGGTAATAGATCCTTCACATTCGTTCAGGATGACGCTTTACTGTCCGTCATCACTCAGAACGGGGGCAGAAAAAGAATCTTCATTCTATTCTTTTGCGTCATTCCCCCAAGCCAGTATCCTCCGTCCGGCTTCGCCGGCCACCTCCTTATAAACAAGGAGGCTTACCCAATCCCTATTCTTCCCGTTAGAATCCCTTTCCTTAACACTGTAACAAATCCTTTGTTGTCGCTTTGAATGACGCCTTACTGATTCCCTGCCATGGGTGCAGATCCTTCATATCCGCTTAGTATGACGATTAACGTTTCCCTCATTATGACGCCCTTCCCTCCAATCGTCATTCTGAGCGGAGACAAGAATGCCTTGTGGGAAAGATGGGAAACGGGACAGTGACACAGAGTGAAGAATTTATGACTCTGATGACGTCTTGCTGTCAATACCGCTTTTACACAAGAATCATGGAACCTGCCGCCAGGAGGAGCCCGTAGGTCAGGCGGTTGAACATCTGCTGGTTGATCATGCTGTGGATTTTATTTCCCAAATAGACTGCAATGACGAGAGGAATCACACCGATGCCCAGAAGTTCAAAAAATTCCGTATTGTACAACCCCTTTTCATAGTCTGTGAACATGAGGACAAGGTTTAGCACGGTCCAGACGGAAGCCACATTGGCACGGAAGGCATTTTTATCCCGGAAGGCCGACGCCAGGTAAACGACCAGGAGCGCGCCGCCGGAAGCAAACATGCCGTGGATGATGCCCGCGCCGAGAAGGACAGGAATGGCAACCCAGACAGGAAGGGATGCACCGGACGGTTTCAGGAGAAGATTTTTGAGCGCCACGCCGACAATGAGAAGTCCGTACACAGGCACAAGAATGCGGGCGTCCACAATATTGTAGAGATAAATACCGACCGCCATGCCGATAAGCATGAAGAGAATGATGCGTCCCAGTTCTTTTTTATTGATGTACTCTCTGTTTTTAACCATAAGGTATACGCAGACCAGCCAGCAGATCACATTGATGACCGCTTTGGCCATGTCCGGCCCGTAGAGCAGGATTGTCGGCGGAATAGAGAGCATGACACCGGCAAATCCTGTGAGTGCCTGTACGATATTCGAGATGAAGACGGCTGCCATGAAGAGACCCATTTTTATAAATACAGGAAGCCCCATAAGTTCCAAAATAATCACGCTTTCTATATACAAGTAAATTCATTTTTATCGATTTTCTTCATTATAGTCTCCCTTTTTCCTTTTGTACAGCTGTTTTCTAAACGGATATCCATGAATGCGTTTAAGTCATTTTGAAGTATGTAAATGCGTTTGCAGCATGATTGATTACATAAACTTTCTTCTTCTACTTAATTCACTTAAAATACATAGATTTCACCCTTAGAAATTGATAATTTATACTTGCTTTACTATAATAATTATGAGTTTTTACGGTAAAGGCTCTAAACACACTTTTCTGCCTGCGAGAAAAGCGGAACGGACTGCCTTTATCAGGGGCTGCCATAATATCCGCTTATGACATCCATTTATCCCGGAACAGGAATCAAAGGAGGATTCTATGAAAAAAAGATTGCTTTTAGCTTCTCTGTCAGCAGCTGCCTTCGGCGGCATTCTTTCTGTAAACGCTGCCGATATGCCTGTGTACACACTTGATCAGGTGGTCGTTACCGCAGCCAGGACGGAAGAAAAACAGATTGACACAAATGCGTCTGTCTCTGTCGTCACAAGCAAGCAGATTGCGCAGAAACATTTCAATGATGTATCGGAAGCGCTTCGTGCAGTTCCCGGCGTAGTTCTCGGCAATTATTCCGCCAGCGGACAGAATTATTCTTCCAACAAAGTTTTTATCAACGGTTCTTCCAATGTGGTTATCCTCGTAGACGGTATGAGGAGAAATACAAACGGCGTTTCCGGTTCGGCTGTCAATCTCGGCACACTTACCGATATGGCGTCCATTGAGCGTATCGAAGTTTTGAAAGGTTCCGCCTCCACGCTTTACGGTTCCGACGCGCAGGGCGGAGTTATCAATATCATCACGAAGAAACCGAAAACCGATGAAGTCCATACCACCATCGGCGCAGGTTTCGGCAACAACTCTACGGAAAAATACACCATATATAACGAAGGCAAGGCAGGAAATATATTCTGGACCATTGACGCCGGCAAACATCTTCAGGGCGCCTATAAAGACGGCTGGGGCCGGAAAGTCATCAGCCACCTGAACGCGAAACATATAGATGTAAAACTGGGCTATGACTTGGGAGAAGGATCTGATGTCGTTTTCAATTACTCAAAATATAAATCCGATTATATCCGTCCCGACAACGGCTCCAATGATGCCCACGACGACTACGGCACAAAAGATAATGATGCCATCAGCCTTCAATATACCGCGAAAATCAGCAACAGACTCTCCAACCAATTTAATGTATACCGCCATCGTACCAATTTTAACGACAACTACAACCTGAATGGCGCCGGCTGGCCTTTCAACTGGGATATGGGCATGCGGACATTCGGCATTTCCGATCAGCTCACCTATACCTTGGATAATCAGACCATTATCGGAGGCTTTGACTGGTACAAAGATAAAATCACAAAGTATAAAAATGACGCTTCCGAAGGCGCCCACGCTTCCAATGCAGCATTCTATCTGCAGGATAAAATCGACCTGACGGAAAACTGGAATATTACACCGGGGCTCCGCTATGACCACCACTCCAACTTCGGCGGCCATCTGTCCCCCAGCCTTTCTCTCGGTTTCAAGAAGAATGAGAAGACAAATTTCTACTTCAACTACAAGGAATTCTTCGTCGCGCCGAATCTGTACCAGCTGAACGCGGCTTATTACGGAAACAAGAATCTCGATCCGGAAGAAGGGTACACCTTTGAATTCGGCGTGAACCATGAATTTGACGATACCCTATCGGGTACATTCAATATTTTCCGCCAGCACGCAAAAAACAGAATTATTTATGATTTTGCCGCTTCCAAATATGCCAACACGGGAAATATGAATTCCATGGGCTTCAGTGTCACTCTGGATAAAAAACTTAATAAGTACTGGAGCGCGGGCATCGGGTATACATACCTCCACATCAACGCGCTGAGTGCAACAGAAAACACCAACAACAACGGAAGCCTGCCAAAGGATACGATTGATATCCACGTGAACTATGATTCCGAAAAACTGGACGCTTCCCTCACCGGCAGAGGCATTATGGACAGATACGGTTCCAAATCCAAACCGATTATGAAAGATTATGCGAATTTCTGGGTATGGGATCTCGCAGCGAATTACCGCGTGAATGATACCATCTCTATTTATGGCCGCCTGAATAATATATTCGACCAGTTTTACACGGATGTAGGCACCAGTTATGACCCGAACGGCGCATGGTATTCCGCTCCGGGAAGAAATTACGAAGTGGGAATGCAGCTCCGCTTCTGATGTAAAAGGGAAAGGCCCTGTTTCGGCAGGGTCTTTTCTTATGAAAAAAAAGAGCTTTCATCCTGTACCGCTTTCCCTTTCCGTCGAATAACAAAAACAGCAGAAGGCAGCTCGTTCCAATAAAAAACGCCGCCTTGAAAAGCAGCGCAGGAAATATATTTTCTTACAGAAGCCAGCGGTAGAAACCGAAGTATGCCAGCGTGGAAAGGGTAACGACACCGATCGCGGAAATACCGAACATTTTCACAAAGAGACGATCCATTTCTCCTGCCGCAGCGCCTGCTTCTGAGGAATATGCTGCAAGGGCCAGCGCGCCGCCAGTAGAGAGGGGGCTGATCCCTGCCGTATTGGACACCATGGAAATCGCGGTGACCCATTCCACCGGATTCACGGATATGCTCATCTGGTGAATAATATGGGGCACTGTGGGAATAAGTGTGGGCATCACTACGCCCGACGTGGAAGAGAACCATGACATGACGCCTGCGGTGACACCGAGGATGGCAGTAGCCGTGGCAGCATTCATGATGGACGCAAGGGAAGCGGAAAGAAGATGGATACCGCCGAGGACGATAATCACATTCATCAGTACCCCTACACCGCAGATCAGGAGGAGCGTCCCCCAGGGAATCCGTTTCAGCGCCTCTCCTTCATCGGACACGCGGAAGAAGGAAAGTGCCATTGCCGCGGTAAAACTGGCCAGTCCCACATTCACTTTGAAAATCATTACCATACCTACCATTGCGCAGATGCCGAGGAGCGTGATGATCTGTGCTCTGTTAAAGGAAGCGGTGTCGGAAAACCTCAGCGCTTTCTCCGATTTCAGTTTATACCCGCCGAAAGCGATGTAAACGACAGCGGCATACACGGTGGATGAAAATACGCCGTTCACCAGCAGAGGCGCTTCGATACCGGTCAGTCCGAATTCTTCGCACAGGTTGAGTCCGATGATCCCCGTCGCTGCAAGAGGCGACATACCTCCGCCGGCCGCACCGAGGAATATGATTGCCGCCAGCATGGCAGGATTGATCTTCATTTCCACGGCCAGCGTCATTCCGAAAACCATCATAATCGCGGTGGTGGGAATCGTACCCGGCCCCAGCGCGGACAGTACCGTGGCGAAGAGGTACATGACGACAGGGATAAGATATGTCCGTTTCCCTGCCAGAACGGTGATCTTCTTTGTAAGAAGTTTCAGTGTCCCGTTCCATTCCGCCAGTCCGAACAGATAAGTAACGCCGAGAAGCATGAGGAAAAGGGAATAGTTGAATCCGCCGATGATTTCCTTGTCCGGAATGCCGGCCAGTTTTCCCAGAAGCAGCGCAAAGCCGATACAGACAAGCCCCGTATTCATTTTTCTGAAAAATCCAAGGAAAATAGCCGCTGCCAGCGAGCCGAGTGAAATCAATGCCATTGTGCCCTCCTGTTCTGAATCATGCCTGTTTGGTAATACGTTTTCATCTCCATATTGTTTCCGTAAAATTTAATTTTCCAAAAAATCATAGCATGAAAAATTGTTTGGAATAAAATAATTAAGAGTTATCTATATTATTCCCTTTTCTTCTTACTCTTTGTTTTTATTATTTTTAAAATTCTTTTTTGGAATTTAAAGGGAAAATTTTGCGTTTTTCAGGCCGAAAAATCCGAAGTTATGAAAGCGGGGCATAACTTTTTCGGATGCATTCTTTATAAATAGTTTTTATACGGAATTACAGAAAATATTGCTTTACTCTTGCTTTTACAGGTATGAAAGTATAAAATATTTGAGATAAGTTTATTGTCTTTAAAGAAGGGAGGATCGCTGTTTGGGACGCGGTCTTCCTTTTTTCGCGGGTGAAGATTTTTATGGAGGGTTTTATGGAAAAAAGAATTATCGAAGTGGAAGAAAGACTGCCTTTGCTGCCGACTATACCGCTCAGCCTGCAGCACCTGTTCGCCATGTTCGGCTCGACGGTGCTCGTGCCGTTCCTCCTGCATGTGGATCCGGCGACCTGTCTTTTCATGAACGGCGTGGGCACGCTGCTCTACCTGTTCATCTGCAAATGGAAACTGCCCGCCTATCTCGGTTCCAGTTTCGCTTTCATCTCTCCGGTTCTCGCGGTTACCGCCACAGAGGGTATGACCTATGCCGACGCGCAAAGCGGATTCATCTGCTTCGGCCTGTCTTTCATGATTCTCGCGCTCCTTGTAAAGAAGATAGGGACTTCATGGATTGATGTGCTGTTCCCTCCCGCCGCTATGGGCTCCATCGTCGCCATTATCGGCCTGGAGCTTGCCCCGCTTGCCATGAGCATGTCGGGCTTCTCCGGAGAAGCACAGGGTATGACAAATGCCATGGCTGTCATGATTTCCATGTTTACCCTCATCGTCACCATTCTCGCCACTGTACTGGGCCGCGGATTTATTTCCATTATTCCGATTCTTATCGGCGTCATCGCGGGATATATCCTTTCCATCATCATGGGCGTCGTCGATTTTTCCAATGTAGCCGCGAAAGAATGGTTTGCCGTCCCCACCTTTTATTCGCCCCGCTTTAATTTCAGCGCCGTCATGATGATCATGCCCGCCCTTTTCGTGGTCTTCGCCGAACATCTGGGCCACCTCTTCGTCACCAGCGACATCGTCGGCCGCGACCTCATCAAAGATCCGGGGCTCCACCGCTCCCTCTTTGCCGACGGTTTGTCAAATATGATTTCCGGTTTTGCCGGTTCCACGCCAAATACCACTTACGGTGAAAATATGGGCGTCATGGCCATGACAGGCGTATACAGCACCTGGGTCATCGGCGGCGCGGCAGTCTTCGCCATCATCTTTTCCTTCATCGGCAAAGTGGCCGCTGTCATCCATGCCATCCCCACCCCCGTCATGGGCGGCGTGTGCATTCTCCTCTTCGGTTTCATCGCATCCTCAGGGATCCGCATGCTCATCGAAAAGAAAGTGGACTACACGAAATCAAGAAACCTGATTCTCACCGCCGTCACCATGATTTCCGGATTATCAGGCGCGACCGTCACACTGGGGCCTGTCCAGCTGAAAGGCATGGGACTTGCCACCATCGTTGCCATGATCCTCTCCCTCTCATTCCTGATCTTTGACAGACTTCATCTTTCCAATGACAAGAAATAAGGAGGCCCTATGGACATCAATGAAGAAATCACAAAAATGAATCTGTATAAAACTTTTGAGCCCTACATCGATAAAAGCGTCACCATGGAGGATCGGCTGAAAGCACGGGTGCGCCTTGTGGATACCGCGCCGCAGGAAGCAAAAGACGCTCTTGCCAAATGGACAGCCATGAAACTGAAATCACGGCTGTTCTGAAAGCACGATATCAGGAAACAGAAAACGCAGACAGTGTACTTGTAACCGTCTGCGTTTTTGATTTGTTAAATTCCGCCTTCTGCCGACGCCTCATTCTTTAAACTTCGGCAGTTCCCTGTTAATAAGCTGCCCCATCAGGAATTTTCCTTTCCAGTCGATATGGACACCGTCCGCACCGTACTCCGGCGGCAATACATCCATGTCCGCAAAAAGCTCCGCCGTGTCGATATGATCCTGCGTGCGTATCCATTCATTCACTGCGGCAAATCGATCTTTCCAGTCAGGTACCGTATCTTCATCGAAATAACGTTTGATATTGTCCGGATTAATGGGCGCCAGGGTGAGATAAACCGGCTTTATTCCGTTTTCCCTGCACTTGTCGCCGATGTATCTCAAATCATCAATGACATTCTCCGGGTCTTCTCCTCCGCGGAGGCTGTTCGTACCGCCCATGATGAGAAGATATTGTAAGCGGAAAGGAAGGACATCCGCCTCAAACCGTTCCGCCATCCGCCGGCTCGTGTCACCGCTCTGTGCCAGGTTCACCGCCAGCTCATCCAGATAAAAGCCCAAATTGTACAGCGCATCGGACGGCGAAAAAGACATCCGTCCCCCTCCGTGGCTGATGCTGTCGCCGAAGAGCCCCGTTTCCCATCCGTCAACGGGCATTTCCATTCTCCGCGCCTCACTCCACACGCCGAGGGCATTTCCGTCTTCATCAAGGCACCGCACCCGCCACCAGTACACACCCGTACGGGGAAAGTCGTCATAAAGCTCCATGATTTCCGATGCCTTCGCCCACACACGGTACATGGACGGTTCCGTACCGTCAGGATTTTCAGGCTCGCTGTCCGTCACTTCCACTTCATATGATTTTGCGCCGGGAAGCCCCACATAAGAATAAACGGGGTAGAGCAGTTTCATCCGCCGGTCCTCGTGATTATCCGGACGGAGAAGAGGCGCTTCCCGTTCCAGAAAACTGCCGACCGCCTCGAAAGGCTCTCTTTCGGTCCAGCCATGGAGAGGCCCGCCGTATAAATCGAAAGGCCGCACACGCCAGAAAATTTTCTCTTCCGCCTCCGAGGGGATATCCGCCGGAAATATGACTTCATTCTGCCAGACGGAATCATCGGCATAGAGAACTTCTCCGTCCTCCGTAGTGACTTCCAGCGCATAACAGACTGCGTCCCCATCCATATCCCAGGATAAAAAGTAAAGGCCTGTTTCCGCGCCTGCCGGACTGCAAAAACATACGGCCATGAGCAGCCATAAGAGGCAGATGCATTTCTTCATCATGACTCCTTTACCCGCATAAAAAAACGGATTTCCCGCCGCTTCCATATGCTCCGATGGCGGCCAGCTGAATTTTCAGTTTCTCTTCGGAGATTTCCCCATAATCACCAAAAAGCTCATGCGTGAGGTATGCAGGCTCTATGCATTCCACGATTTTCCGCGCCGCTTCCGTGGTGAAAGGACGGTGCTGGTCGATAGAGGTAATATGCATCATGACGGTTTCTCCGTCCATGTTCTCCGGCGGCACGGCGGTACAGGATTTCTGGTACTTCCCGGACAGGGAACAGGACAGGTGCATCCCGCGGAACAGTTTTTTCATGCTCCCCAGTTTTTCCGCCATGGCACAGATATACTCCGCGCCGTCCGCTTCAGTTTCCAGATCCGGATTGGTATTCATGAAATGGCCCGTGTCTAAGACAAGTCCTACATTTGACCCTTTCAAAAGGGAAAAGAAATAGTCTATTTCAGAAGGCAGAAGGCGGCACAGCCCCGGCCAGAAAATATTTTCGAAAAGGACTTCCACCGTTTCAGGCACTTCTTCGGAAACGGCATTGTAAATAGCCGCCGTTTCCCGAAGAACGTCTTTCGAAGTGTAATAAAACTGCCGTGTCCATGCTTCTTCCAGAGTACAGTCCGCCACATGCCATACGAGGTACTCCGGCTTTTCCGCCAGCGCCGCGCGGATATTTTTCCGTATTTCTTCAAGCCAGCCGTCCGTGTCGGAGGCACCATAGTAAGCGGTAAGGGCTTTTTCATCGGGGAACTGTTTTTTACAGCGCTTCGTATTTCCCAGGTAAAAATCCATCCACCTCGGCCAAAAGCGCAGATGCGCCCCCACCGTGAGCGATGTGAAAAGATTGGATGACGGTTCATCGCCGTAAATAAGGTTTTCAATGCCGTCCAGCCCCAAGCGGTGCACCAATTCCGCCGTTACTTCTTCCTTTTCATCCGGCATGACATAGTGGCTCACACTTTGCTTCAATGTCTCTCCCCCATTGTCTTTCTCTTTGCGATACTTCTATCAATGGCATGTTTCAGGAGCCAAAGATTAACGATGAGTGAAATCATCTGCATCATTAAGATGATGATATCCAACGTTCTGTTCTTCTTCTTACTTTTTTTCGACATAGCCCCTCCTCAATATCCTTTAATTTGTTTTTCCCCACTCATATCAAAAAGAGGACCGTAAGCGGCGTTCGCCATCGCTTTCACCGCATAGACGCAGTTCTGGGACGACGCATAGATATACCGGTCCTCTAGGGGAATGACACGATGGTAAGCACGCATATTCTGAATAGCGGGATTTGCCAGAAAACTGTCCCTGAATTTCCCCGCTCCCGTTTCATCCGATTCCCTGTCGGCAGAAACAAAGAAGAAATCCGGATCCGATTTGACAATCAGCTCCTGCGACAAAAGCTGCCCGTTGGCTACGCCCACTTCGGCAATGGCGTTTTTGATTCCCGCCCTTGTCAGCAGTTCATGGTACATGGAGCCCGGTCCGCCGTAACGGCTCATTTGGGAGACAAGAAGTCCTGTCTGGGGCGGAAGATTCCTTGCTGCAAGTGTACTGTCCACTTCTTTTAACTGCCGTTCCATTTCGGCGACCACCTTTTCTCCCCGCTCCGTTTCCCCCACGGCAGCCGCGATGATGCGTATATCCTTTTCTGCCTGGGCGATGGACGTCGGGCCGTCGATCATGACGACAGGATAGCCGAGGCTGCGCCACATATCCAGTTCCTTCTGCCTCGTATAAGATGACGCCACGATAAGATCGGGACTTATTTTTGTCAATATTTCCATAGAAATCCCGTTCAGGGGAATCTCCGGCTTGATATCCTTCACTTCATCCGCAATATAGGACATGCCGGGATCTTTATCCGCGATGAAGCACGCCGCGAGCCGAGACGGTTCGACAACGCCAAGAAGCATCGTATCGATAGCAGAGTCCGTGCCGAGAATCTTTTTCGGTTTGTGGGGAATAGCCACCTGATTGTCAAATGCGTCAGTGACGACATAACTTTCCTTCGACGCGGCATCGCCGCCCATCTTTTTCATTTCGCAGCCGCTCAAAAGGAAGAGGGATATACAGAGAAGTAGGAAAACGAACCATACTTTTCTGTTTCTTATACTGAATTCCATACTACCGCCTTTCAAAAACATTATATCCAGTGTAGCCAATAAAAGCGTACCGGTCAAATAAAAAGAGAAAATCCCGCCATGAAAACGCCCCCTTGTCCCATACTTCAGGAAAGGAAAGAGCGGCGCAGGCATAGGAAAAGCCGCCCGATGACAGCGCGGCTCTCCCTGCTTATTTCTTTTTCCCCTTCTTCTTTCCTTTTTTATCCTTTTTACTTTTCTTTCCTTTTTTCGTCTTATCTTTCTTCTTTTTTACGTCTTCCGCTTCATCCCCCACAGCATCCATATTCCAATCCTGCTCGATATTTTCACTTTCGTCAGGCTTCCCGGGCGTATGGCTTCTATACTCCACGTCGATACCGCCTTCAGATTCTTCACGGCAGGGGATTTCTTCCCCATCATGGCCGGCTTCCGCCTCCGATCTGCAAGTGTCCCTCACGAGCGTGTCCAGCACGTTTTCCATGACGCCTGCCAGCTCCATGATTTTCCGTATCCGCAAAGCTTCCGCGGGACGGTTGTCGGGATCGGGATCGAGAAGAGACATCTGGAGGAAAGCGCGGTTTTCCCGCAGTTCATCATGAATGGCAAGAATCACCTCTTCTAAGGACAACCCCCTGTAATCTCCGTCTTTGTACATACTATCCTTCCCCTTCCGTAACTAATACTTTATCAACTCTGCGGTTGTCGCAGTCCATCACTTCAAAGGTAAAACGGCCGAAGGAAATTTTTTCCGTTTCTTTCGGAATATAGCCAAACAGGTATGTGATAAACCCGCCAAGCGTCTTGTAATCATCTTCCGCTTCTCCCGGAAGTTCTTCTTCGATATGGAAATACTCCCTGAACTCATCAATGGTGCACAGCCCTTCCACCAGCCAGGAATTTTCCGTGCGGCGGATAAACTTATTTTGCGCCTCCAGCATGTCTTCCTTGTCGCCGGGCATGTCCCCCACGATTTCTTCCAAAACATCATGAAGCGTGACCAGTCCCGTCAGGGTGCCGTATTCATCAATGACCACCGCTTCGTGGACCACCCGGTCTTTGAACAGGGCAAGAACCTTTGTCAATATAAGTGTTTCAGGAATCAGGAGCGGACGGTAAACCGAGTCCATGATGGACGCTTTGATAGACTTGCCGGGATTCCGGTGCTGGTCGCGGAGCACTTCGCTCATATCGGCAAGACCTTTGAAATCGTCAAGGGAGCCGTTCCCCACGGGAAGACGGAAGTGGGTGGAATGATTAATATCCTCCCAGATATTTTCCTCCGTATCCTCCAGATCAATCCATACAAGCTGCGGCCGCGGAGTCATAGTATCCGACGCAGTAAGATCATTCAAAGAAAAAACATTCTCAATCATTTCCGGTTCTTTTTTGTCAATCGTGCCTAGCCGCGCCCCCTGATGGAGAAGGACACGTATTTCCTCTTCCGATACGGGCGTTTCGCCCCCCATGCGGACGCCGAGCATCTCCACCACAAACTTCGTTGACCACGTGCTGAATACCACAAGAGGCTTGCACAGGTTGGAAAATAAAATCATGGGACGGGCGATGAGGCACGCTGCTTTCTCCGGTTCCGCAATGGCGATCCACTTCGGTGCCAGCTCCCCGATAATCAAAGCAAAATACGTCACCAGCGCCATGACAAAGAACATGCTCAAAGGTGCCAGGAAAGCGCCAGCTATAGGAATGCCGCCAAGAAAATCAGCAAGAGGGCCTGCCAGAGAAGCGCCGGAGAACATACCCGTCACGATGCTGATGGTGGTAATCCCCACCTGGATGGTAGAGAACAGCTCCTCTTTACGTCCGGTCAGCTTCAGCGCCTGCGCCGCGCCACGCTTCCCCTCGTCCGCCAGCTCCTGCAGCTTCGTCTTCCTCGCTCCCACAATGGCAATTTCCGCCAATGAACACACAGCATTTCCCAAGACAAGCAGAACAATAATAAATAATTCAAACCATATATGGCCGTCGTCCATGAAGCTCCTCCAAACCATTTACCCGGACACTGTATTCTTTCCGTTTTCCTGTCTTCATTATACCAAAGGAAACCACCCAATTACAGCGGCGGAAATTTATTCCAAACCCTTCCCGGATCATTTAAATGACTAAAAGTCATTGCATTTATACCCCACTTATTTTATACTAATATAATATAAATAATAAAGGAGGATGCGCAATGCCTTTAACCAAAAAAGCCGAGCGGACAAAAGCCAAGCTGACCGCTTCCGCCAGAAAACTCATCAGCGAACGGGGATTTGACAACGTTTCCGTCGAAGAAATCACAAAAGATGCCGGTGTGGCAAAAGGCACATTCTACCACTATTTTGTATGCAAGGAAGATGTCGTTCGTGAATTTTCCACCCGAGTCATAGAAGAAATATTTACCACTGCCATGACGATGCCCGGAGGCCCTCAGGAAAAACTGACCTATTACTTCAATGCCATTCTCCACGAAGCGGACCGCATGGGTGTAAATCTGATCCGCCAATGGATCCGCGATATCATGTCTCCCCGCTCCGCAGAAGAAGGCGCGGAAAATCTCCGCGAAGGATATCGTAAAATCTATACCATTCTCAAGCACACCAAAGAAGAAAACCGGCTGAAAGAAGATACACCGGTCGCGTTCCTTACGAAACTTCTTCTCTCTCATCTTTACGGTGCGCTCATCACATGGTGCATGTTGGGCGGCTCTTTCAAGCTGAGCGAAGAATCCAACCAGTTCGTCACGGAAGAAGTCAATGCCTTCCTCTATAAATATATGAAATAATAAAAAGCAGCCGCCGGCTTACAGATGAAAAAAACGCCGCATATTCAACAACGGCGTTTTTGCTTGCAAAAATTCATTCTATTCTTTTGTGTCATTACGGCAGCAGATCCTTCACCGGGGCACGGAATGACACCTTGCCGTCCGTTGTCATTCAGCACTTTTAGCTGACAGCTCACAGCTGATAGCTTTTATCTTCTTACCGATTCTCTCACCACGGTGACAGATTCTTCGCTGGTGCTCTGAATGACGCCTTACCGTCCGCCGTCATTCTGAACGGAGGTAAAAATGCTTTGTGGGAAAGATGGGAAACGGAACAATGACACAGAGTGAAGAATCTATTATGCTAATGACAGCTTACAGCCTTTCCACCATTGCCCGCGCCCATTCCGTATCAATAATGACATCCGTGGGTGAAAGGGCGTCTATGGTTTCCAATGCCTTTTCCAGGAGCGCGTCATACAGGGCTTTGTCAAATTCTACCGCCGCCAGCATCTCCCCATGGCGCAGGAGAAGGAATCCGTGCTCCCCCTCTTCGTTGGTGGCAAAAAATATTTCATCAATCCCCTTATCCTTGTAATGAGCATCCACATTGGCATAAATACCGCTCTTCATGACTTCCACAATCTTGTCATTGAATCCCGCGTCAAAAATCAATAGTTTTTCTTTGAATGCATTGTGAGACAGGACGATGCGTTTCGTGTAGCCTTTAAAGGCGTTGTCCTCCGCCGTGAGTGTTTCTTTCATCGCCGTGTAATCGGAACCGTCAGCGCTGCATACGATAAAAAGCTTCTCCGCCGGTTCATGGTAGATGAAGTTATAATGCAGCACGGCAGACGCACCGCAGTCCCCGCAATGAAAAGAAAAGGCTTCATCATTCCTTACCGCTTCCTTAAGCCGGGGATCCTCCATCGTATTGATACTGTCCCACACACGGAAAAATTGTTTCTTCCCGCACTTCGGGCAGGTGATTTCCTGCATCTGTGACTGTGACATAACTGCTCCTTATGATTGATGAATCGTGCGGAGGGCTTTAGCACCCCACTCCGCATTAATAACCGGCTGGTTCCTTGAAAGTGTTTCCAGCATATCTTTCACACCCGTTTCAATTTCTCGGTACATCGGCGCCTCAAATGCATATGCCGCGATGACTTTTCCCTTTTCCTCAAAACGAAAATAATGGTTCCCGTCAGCCCCCATATCAAAAAGGACACGCTCCGGATGAAGTTCGGGACTATGACGCCGGAGCGACATAAAGGCAAGCCCCTTCATCAATTCAATGACCCGATCATCAAAACCGCTGTCAAGGATCATAAGCTTTTCCCGAAGTGCCTCCCGTGACGTGACAAGCCGTTTCTTCACGCCCCGAAGTTTTTCTTCATCAAGGCGGCGTTCTCTATCCTGCCCGGTAAGCATCTTCCACGCCTTTTCATAGTCTTCCTGATCTGCTGCATAGTACACCAGGAACAGCGCCGACGGCTGATAGTACAAAAAGGAATAGTCCATATGGGACTTTTTACCGCAATGGCCGCATATCGACACGAAAGCCTTTCCGTCGCGCACTTTTTGTATCATCTCCGGCCGCTCTTCCGTATTGATATAATCAATTGGTGAAAACACCATAGACTTTCCGCAGTGAGGACAGGCAGTTTCAAGCAAAGACATAGACTCCCCCTGTTTTTTTGTTCCATTATATCACGGCCTGCCGGAACGGACGGAAGTGGATAAAGAAAATGATTTTTCCCTGCCAATAAAATAACGGACTCCCTTTTATGAGAGTTCCGTTATTTTCCTTTTCTCCTATTCCTTATCTGAAAGTCAGCACTTCCTTTAAAGGCTTCCTTTCATTCGCAGCGGGTATGACTTCGGGATGGCCCACCGCGATGATGCAGGACACATCATACTCTTCGGGAAGATCAAGAATTTCTTTGATCTTTTCTTCGTCATACCGTCCCATAATGAGCGTCCCCAGATCCACCGCCCGTGCGGCAAGGCAGAAATGATCCGCTGCCATGCCCGCATCGAAAGACTGCCAGTGGGTTCCCTTTGTCGTAGACGCTTCTCCATTCGGTTCATAGCCGGAAAGCCCTTTTACTGTGCAAAGCACGATGAGCGCAGGCGCTTCGTGGATGTTTTCCGTATTCCAAGGAAACTTCTTCGTGCATTCATCGGCAATACGGTTCTTCAGATCATTGTCCAGCACCGCCACATAGCGGACAGGCTGCGTATTTTCCCAGCAGGAAACCATCTGCGCGATTTCCACCACATTTTCGATGTCCCCTGCGGAAACAGGCTCTTTCGTATAATTGCGGATACTTCTCCTTGTAACCAGGCATTCGATTGCGTCCATAGTACCATCCTCCAGACTACAAAAAATCCTTTTCTCTATTATACGGGATTCTTAAAAATTCGCCACTGTTTCATGAAAAAAACAGACATATTTTTCTGCTGAAGAAGCGCCCTGTCCTGCTCCCGATTTCTTCATTTTTTAAGAAATATCTTTTCCACATAAGGCGAAGTGAAAGCGCGGAGAACGGAGAAATACCCCAGCCGCAATTCCACGATATCTCCCACTTTGTATTCCTTCACGCTGTCTGTCACATCCAGCATGAGATGATCCGAACTGGCACCTAAGATAAGAATGCCTTCATCCACAGGCGTTGCCGTTTCCGCATCAAAATCCTGCCGTCCGATGGCACAGATGACCTTTTTCCTCTTTTCACCCCTGTTTGTAAAAACGGGTTTCCGTCCATAGCTGTCCACCCCCGCCGTTCCCCAGGGAAGGCTCGGTTTGACTTTCGCTTCCACCACTTCACATTCCAGAATAAATCCGTCATTCCTCGTTCCCGGCAGGAAAGTATACCTGCTCCGTTCCTTGCCGAAAAGAAGGCTTTCCCCAAGACGGAAATTATCTACCCCTTCACAAATACCTCCGCGCATCATGAGATCCAGGGCCGCGCTGTTTCCTCCGCTGACGATTTCCAATGTATGGCCGGCGGCATTCTCCACTTTCTTCCGCATTTCCGCAAGGCGTTCCATTTTTTCCTCATCGGCCTGAATAAAAGAAAAGCAGGTCAGGTTGGTGCCGATACCGTAAAGATCCACACGAGAAAGCTTTTCCGTTTCCACCGCAGCGGCAATCAATTCTTCTTCATCCACATATCCCTCGCGGATATCGCCAAGATCCATCATGAGGATGATTTTATGGCGCTTCCCCTGCTTTTCACACTCCTTATTTATCGCACGGACGGTTTCCATTTCAGACTGGAGCGACACATCCGCATAGCGGACCAGATCCTCTATTTCCGAAAGCATGGGCGGACGGATGAGCCACTTTTCCGCTTCGATATTTTCCAGTTTCTTCAGATTCGCCACGCGGGAATCGCCAATCATGGCAAGGCCGCCCGCCAGATAAGCTTCCGCCAGTTCGGGTGCACCGCAGCATGCCTTCGTCACGCCCATGACGCGGATACCGTGACCGGCACACAGCTGTCTGACGACCCGCGTATTTTCTTCAATCCGTTTCAAGTATATTTTCAACCGGGGATACATATGCCGCCTCCTGAAAAAGCCCACCCCGTCAATTTCCGGAATGAGCTTTTTAGTACGAAATTACTATTTCCAGTATTCCACTTCGTCAAGATTCAGACCCACGTCAGCCGCACGGAAGACCGGATCCCTGCCTTCCTTTTTCTGGCGCTCATAGTCTTTCATCACTTTGACTGCCGTTCCGCCGAGAACAAGGCAGGCGGGAATATTGATCAGGCACATAAGAGCCATAAGAATATCGGCGATATCCCAGGCAGCCGCCATGGACATGCCCGCGCCGACGAAAATGACGAGGGCTGCTAAAATACGGAAGCCCGTCATAAAAGATTTTCCCGGTTCTTTTTTATGGATAAAGATCAGGCAGTTATCCACATAGAAGAAGTTGCCGATCAGTGTGGAAAAGGCAAAAAGCACCATGCACACCGTGATAAGAATAGGGCCGAAGCTTCCAAAAGCCACCGTCACGGCATTCTGCACATATCCCGCACCGGCGATTTCTTTTGTAATCGGAGTACCGGAGGCCAGACACATCATAGCGGTCGCCGTACAGATGAGCAGCGTATCGATGAAAACGGACAGCATCTGTACAAGTCCTTGCTTGACAGGATGGCTTACATCAGCGGAAGCGGCGGCATTCGGCGCGGAACCTACGCCCGCCTCATTGGAAAAGAGGCCGCGCTTTACGCCGAACATGAGACAGGATCCGGAAACGCCGCCCAGAATGGACCGGAAATCAAAAGCATCGGCAAAAATCATGCCAAACACCTGCGGAATAAGATTTATATGCATCACAACGACAATCACAGCCGCCGCCACATAGATGAGCCCCATAATCGGCACGAGAACACCGGTGACACGGAGGATACGTCTTCCGCCGCCCATGATGCAGTACCCTACAAGCGCGCCGAGAACGGCACCGATAATCCACGGTGTGACAGCCGGATCATACCAGCTGTATGCCGCAAAAGTGGACTGCAGATTATAAGAAGCAAGCATATTGAAGCCGCCGGCATAGGTGATGATGAGGAAGAAAGCGAAAAGTACGCCAAGGGTGCGGTTGTGCATGGCGGATTCGATGTAATAAGCGGGCCCGCCGTAGCTGTCTCCCTTGCTGTCTCTTCTCTTATAGACCTGGGCAAGGGTACTTTCAATAAACGCGGACGCTCCGCCGATGACGGCGATAACCCACATCCAGAAAACGGAACCCGGCCCGCCAAGACAGATTGCCGTGGAAACCCCCAGAATATTTCCTGTACCTACGCGGGATGCCGTGGAAACCATGAGCGCATGAAAGGGAGAAACCGCCCCTTCATTCTGCGGCTTTTCCATTACAAGGCGGATACTTTCCCAAAACATACGGAACTGCACCAAACCCGTCCTGCATGTAAAATACAGCCCTGCCGCCGTTAATACCACAACGAGGATGGGATAATACAGTATCCCGTCCAGATAATCAAGAATTGACATCATAACCGTTTCCCCCTCTGCGTCCGCGGGTAAATCCCGGGCACTTCATTTCAGTCCCCGAGCCCATGACGACTTCAACATAAAATTCCTGTCCTGATTTGAATCATAACTATAAAAATAGTAATAACTTATATGCCTTTTGTCAACAAATTCCGTAAAAGCGCAAACAGGCTCCCATAGGGTTCAGAAAAAGCAAAGGCCGTACCGAACTTCCTTTTTATTTGCAAAAACCGGATAAAAAATCCCTGCTGATCCGATTCCCTTTACTCCTTCTCCTCTGTTTCCATTCCCACATATTCTTCGCCCCGGTCTTCCACCTTTACTTTTCCGCCGGTCATATCCCGGAAATACATTTCATGCCTTGCTTTATTTTCCGGAAGGCAGAGGCATGTGATTTGCACTTCTTCCGCAAAGATTCTGTCCAGTACACGGATATCCGTACCTTTGATGTAGTGTTCAAACGTGCCTGCCGCGGTATAGGGAATCGTAAGTTCCAGGCGGACGTGGGGCATAAAACAAAGAATACCCGCTTCCTCCACGGCTTCCGCCAGAGTACCGCCGTATGCTCTCGCCAGTCCGCCCGTCCCCAGTTTGATGCCGCCGAAGTATCTTGTCACAACGGATAAAGTATTAGTGAGCGATTTCATCTGCAGGACATGGAGCATGGGATGTCCTGCCGTCCCCTGCGGCTCTCCGCCGTCGCTTGATTTCTCACGGATGCGGATGGTGCCGATGCGCCATGCCCAGCAGTGGTGGGCCGCATCTTTGTGATTTTTCCGCACAGTTTCCAAAATGGACTGCGCTTCCTCTTCTGTTTCTACAGGGAAAAGCTGCGCAATAAATATTGATTTTTTTATCTCCTTTTCTTTTCGGCAAGGTGTCCGCACCGAGCGGTAAGGAATGAGCATGAATGATCCTCCATGAAATATATTTCTATTGTACCATGAAAAAACACCTTCCCCTGCTTACAGAGAAGGTGTCTTTATCATTTCAAGGTGTAATCGTAATCTTCTTTCAGGATGAGGATGGCGCCTTCATCGCCCTTCATGGCCGCTTTGATAAGCCATTCCATGGCGGATTTTTTATTTTTCCTCACGCCTTCCCCATTGGCAAGGGCACAGCCGTAATGGGCCATGGCGAAAGCATTTCCTTTTTCCGCCGCTTTTTTATAATATTTCACGGCTTTGGAAATATCCGCTTCTGCACCGAGACCCGACTCATAGCAGAGACCCAGCGCCGCATCGGCTTCGGGCAGTTTGTATTTCGCCGCTTTCTTAAAAGCATCAAAAGCTTTTTTTGCATGATTTTCCACACGGCTTGCGCGATAAGCGTATCCCATGCGGAGATAGACTTCCTTATCTCCCATCACTTCCGCTTCTTTGGCCATGGCAGCAGCCTTTTTCTCATCCACCACGCCTGCCGCCCCTGTCAGATACTCCGTGCAGGCCACCGCCAGAAATCCGCGGAGCGTTTCATCGGCATCGGGGTCGCCCGCTTCTTTCCCCTTCCGTATCCATCTTTCTGCTTCCACGGTATTTTTGGGCACGGATACTCCCTGCGCATAAAAAAGACCGGTCATAAGCATGGCTTCCGAATCTCCCCGCTGTGCTGCCAAAAGGTAGTATTTAAAAGCAGTTGCGGGATTAACCTGCCCCATGACACCTTCATCGTATATCCGGGCAAGAAGAACGGCCGCTTCCGTATATCCTGCCTCAGACGCATGCTCCAAAGCACGTTTGGCTTTCCGCGGATTCGGCTTTCCTCCATTAAGCCCCCGAAGGTACAGCTTCCCCAGGTACAGCCACGCTTCATCATCGCCCATTTCTCCGCACAGGCGGTAGCAGTGGGCCGCTTTTTCCTCATCCTTTTCCAGCCCGTCTCCCTTTTCCAGCCGGCGGCCGATAACGCCAATTTCATGAGCCGCTTCGCCGGCACCTAGGTTGGCCGCTTTACGGAAATAAGTGACCGCTTCGTCGATATCTCCGGCAGCCAGGGTATCCTGCCCCATGGAATAATAGTATTCCATCATTCGATCTGATGCCATGATGCTTATCCTTTCCTCAGGACACAAAAGCGCCCTTCACACTTCGGGACAGGCCCGCTATTTCAAGTAGTTGCTGCTTAAATCGCAGAATCTGATTTATAAATGTTTTCTTAATTCCGGAAGCGGGAAAACCGCCGCCGGAGAACGATTTTACCGAAATTCCATGCAGAGATCTTCAAAAAGCTCAGCTGACGGCTTTTCCACGTGATCTGCAAGGCGCACATCCGCCGACGGAACGATTTCATCGAAAGGTACAGCGCCTTCCTCTTCATAAATAACGCCCAGTACGAGGCTGTCGGTGTCGGAAAGCAGATGGAACGCAGCAGCCTTATCATGAGGATCATAGTTTTCCCGTATATCTGCCAGTTTTTTCAGATGACCATTGTACCATTCCACTGTATTGAACTGGTTGAAAGTGACGCAGGGCGTGAAAATATTGACATAGGAGAACCCTTTATGATCAACCGCTTTGGTAATGACATCCACCATATTCTTCATGTCGATGGCATACGCCTGCGCCACGAAGGTAGCGCCCGCGGCAAGAGCCATGGACGGAGCGTCAAGCGGGGTGAGGGGATTGCCGTCAGGCGTCGTCTTGGTCACAAAGCCTTTGGAAGACATGGGGCTTGTCTGCCCTTTTGTCAGGCCGTAGACCTGGTTATCGAAAACGATATAGGTGATATCCATATTTCTCTTCATCGCATGGAGGGCGTGTCCCAAACCGATGGCGTAAGAGTCGCCGTCACCGGAGCAGACGATCATATGAATATCTTTGTTGGCACATTTGATGCCCTGGGCAAAAGGAAGCGCGCGTCCATGGGTCGTGTGGGCGCCGTAGCAGTACTGGTACCCGCCGATGCGGGAAGAACAGCCGATACCGGAAATCAAAACGATATCTTCATTCGGCCAGCCTTTAGCCGCACAGACAGCGGCAATCGCATTTTGGATCCCGAAGTCGCCGCACCCGGGACACCAGTTCGGCACGATAGTATTTTTATAATCTCTCGGTGAACCCATAATCAGATGACCTCCTTGGATTTATTGATAATGGTCGAAGCCAGGAACGGCGTGCCGTCATACTGCAAAAGAGAAAGAAGTTTATCGTGGCAGTCAAAGCGGATAGCAAACTGCTCGCGGAGCTGCGCCGTCAAATCCTCTTCGACAATGAGAACCTTCTTCGCCCCTTCGATATACGGACGGAGCTCTTCCACAGGGAACGGGGAAATCAGGCGGAGCTGGATGTGATTTACCTTCCTGCCTTCTGCTTCCAGACATTCCCGCGCTTCTTCCAGCGCGCCATTAGTGGAAGTAATGCCTACAAGGAGCAGGTCGCAGTCCGTTTCTTCATGGGCTGCGGTAAACGGCTGAATCGCTTTGGAAACGGCAGCGAACTTTCTGTGGCGCTTTTCCATTTCCATCACACGGTCGCCCTGTCCTTCCGCCGGTTTGCCGAATACATTATGTTCAAGGCCTGTGGAAAGGAACATGCCATTTTTCACGCCGGGAATTGTTCTTGGGGAAATACCGTCTTCCGTGTCAGCAAAACGGTGGAAATAAGATTTCGTTTTCATATCCAGTTCAGAAAGGCCTTCCGTCACTAATTTACCGCGGCGGATGCCGATACGGTCCCTGTCAAAAGCGGGAACAGACTGCTTGCACATACCGAACTGCAGATCGGACAGCACGATGACAGGAGTCTGATATTCTTCCGCCAGATTAAACGCTTCCTGGACGATGTAGTAGCAGTCTTCGATAGACGCGGCGGCAAGAACAATCTTTTCCGCATCTCCGTGGCCGGAGCCGACAGCATAGCGGATATCGCTCTGCTCCACTTTTGTCGCCATCCCCGTGGACGGCCCTGCACGCATCACGTCAATAATAACCACCGGGATTTCAGCAACAGCCGCCATGGAAATGGATTCCGCCATGAGAGAAAGCCCGGGGCCGGATGTCGCAGTGAACGCACGGACACCTCCATAGCCCGCCCCCATCGCCATCATAACGGATGACAGTTCATCTTCCGTCTGCACGACCGTGCCATGAATCTTATGGGCCACTTTAATCATATATTCCATAATTTCCGATGCCGGAGTAATCGGGTAAGAAGCCATGAAACGGGATCCTGCGGAAATAGCGCCGAGCGCGGCCGCTTCATTCCCAAGCAGATACAGCTGGTCTTTCTTTTCAGGAACGGCCAGTTTCCCCATCTCCACCCCCTGCATGGCAGCGACAGCCGTGTCATAACCTTCCTTGAAAATCTCTTTATTTTTATTGATGACCGCTTCCCCTTTTTTCGCAAAACGTTCCGCAATAAAGCGGTAGAACGGCATTTCCGGAAATCCGAGCAGTCCTGCGCTCATACCGAGAGCGGCAATATTTTTCATCTGCATGGATCCGTATTTCTTTGCCATTTCCGTAATGGGGAGCGGCAGGAAAATACGTCCCGTATGAGTCTCCCACTTCGGCTTGAAAGCATCATCGGCAATAATAACGCCGCCTTCACAAATTTCCTTTCCGTGAAGATCAATCGTTTCCTGATCAAGAGCCACAAGACAATCCACATGCTCGCCAATCGTCGCAATCTCCTTTGTCGCGATACGCAGAGCAATCGTCGTATGTCCGCCTTTGATCCGGGATGCAAACAGACGCTGGCTGAAAAGGGAATATCCCTCCTGCGCCAGAACACGCCCCAGAATTTCTCCGCAGGATTCAACGCCCTGTCCCTGCTGCCCTCCCATTTTCCAGATAAAATCTTTCTTTTCCACTCCATCTTCCTCCTTGTCGATGTTCAGTGAATCGATCCTATGTGCACGGTAATGGTCCGGTATCGATTTTTTATCATACACATACGATTTCATTATACCATTAAAGTCGTTTTTATAAATGGGATGCCGCCGTTAAAATGCAGAAATTTTCAAGGAAATAAAAACACAGGTACCGGATATTGAATATTGTCGACTGCCGGCACACGTAGTACGATTGAGGATACTCGCTTGTCGTAATGATTTAAATCGTAAAAGAATAGTTAGCTTGCAGCTGACAGCTCACAGCTGATAGCTTTTATCTTCTTACCGCTTTCCTCACCACAGCAGCAGATTCTTCGCTGCCGCTCTGAATGACGTCTTACCGTTCTCTGTCATTAGTACTATATAAGTGTAGCAAAGAGAAATACAACATTTCCCCTGCTGCACTTATTTTCTGAACGGGGACAAGCATTCTGTTTGAGAAAGCCGAAAAGCGGGATGGTGACACAAAGCGAAGAATCTATGACTCTCATGACGTCCTGCGGGGTTCTTTCTATTTATCTCATCACGGTGGCAGATCCTTCACTGGCGTTCAGGATGACGCTTTACTGTTAGTGTCATTATGATGCTTTCCGCTCCCCATCGTTAGTAACGCTTTCCCCCAATCGTCATTCAGAACGGGGGTAAGAATGCTGTGTGGGAAAATGGGTAAGCAGAACGGTGACACGGAGTGAAGAATCTATTACACTGATGACACTGTGCGGTTTCTTTTCTGTTTATCACAAAATTACTTTTACCGTTTTCCTCACCACGGGTACAGCTCCTTCGCATTTGTTCAGGATGACATCTCACCTTAATCGTCATCTTCATAACTAATCCTTTGCCAATACCCCGAATGACGTTTTCCGTTTCTTGCTACTATGGCGCTTACCGTTACTCATCATTTAGAATATATGATAAAAATTTACTGCGGGAACAATAAAAGAAAACCACCTTTTATTTGATAACAATTAGAAAATATGATATGCTGTAGAACGAATTGAAATTTATTCGCAGATTAAGCGGATGCTGAATCGGTAAGGATGGAATTTACATGAGAAGCAAACGAATGCGGCGAAGCATCATCAGACGTGTTTTGCAATTTATTCCCGTACTGCTGGGAATTACTTTTCTTGCGTTTCTTTTAATCTATTTATCGCCAAGCGATCCTGTGAGCGTGCGTATGTCGGCAGGCGGTATTTCCGTCAGTCCTGAAATCATGGAGTCCATGCGCAGATCCATGGGCCTTGACCGTCCGCTTCTTGTACAGTATGGCGACTGGCTGTGGAATATCCTTCACGGAAATATGGGAAAATCATATATTACTGATGCTGACGTGCTGGATCAGATTTTGAAAGCGCTGCCCTATACATTGAAAATGGCAGGCGCTTCGCTTTTGCTGACTCTTTGCATTTCGATTCCCGTAGGGATACTCACGGCGGCCATGCAGAACAGCAAGCTTGATTATGTAGTCCGTGTCATGGCGTTTGTGGGAAATGCTCTTCCCAACTTTATCATCGCCCTTTGCCTCATGTTTATTTTTTCCTACCGTCTCGGGTGGATTCCTGTGTTGGCGACGACAAAGCCTATAGGCCTTATCCTTCCTGCGCTTACGCTGGCGCTGGTCATGTCGTCCCGTTATATCCGGCAGATTCGTGCCGCCATGCTTGACGAGCTGAGCAAGGGGTATGTGGTGGGACTTCATTCCCGCGGACTTTCTGAAACGACCATTTTGTATAAAAATGTATTGAAAAATATTATGGTAACGGTGATTACGCTTACCGGTATTTCCCTCGGCTCTCTTCTGGGCGGGACAGTTATCGTGGAAACCGTTTTCACCTGGCCCGGTCTCGGCAGTCTTATTATGGAAGGGATCAGCCAGCGAGACTATCCTGTGGTACAGGCGGTCATCGTATGGATGGCATCTGCTTTCATGGTGGTCAATCTGCTTACCGATATTTCTTATACTATTTTTAATCCGAAAATTAAAGATATATAGGAGGACCTGTGGATCTTTCAGCAAAACGGATTTCGAAAAGTATGTGGTGTCTTCTCGGCATCATCCTGTTTATCATTCTTTTCAGTTTGATTTCGCCGTACCTGGCACCTAATGATCCCTATCTGACCCATTCCGACAATATCCTTGCCGCGCCGGATATGAATCATTTATTTGGTACCGACAATCATGGGCGCGATGTGCTTTCCCGCGTGATGGTGGGCAGCCGCAGTTCCATCTTTGCCGCATTTGCCATCATCGCCTGTGCAGGGACTTTGGGAAGTTTTGTGGGTCTTATGGGCGGTTATTTCGGCGGGAAGGTGGATGCCTGTCTTATGCGGGTGACCGATATATTTCTCGCATTTCCCGATATCCTTCTGGCAATTGCCGTAGCGGGCATTTTAGGCGGCAGTCTTTTGAATGCCATGTTCGCCCTCGTGCTGACGGCGTGGACGCAATATGCCCGGCTGGCACGGAGTTCGACCATTGCTATTAAAGAAGAAACATTTATCCATGCTGCCCGCCTTGGCGGGTGCAGTGACAGGGAGATCATATTTCTCCACATTCTGCCGAATATCGCGGGACCGCTTATCGTTACCGCGACGCTCCATGTAAGCGGTATGATGATGGGGCTCGCCGGGCTGTCATTTCTCGGACTCGGCGTGCAGGTACCGGAAGCGGAGTGGGGATCCATGATCAGCGAAGGACGCTATTGTCTTCAGAATGCGCCGTGGGTGGCTCTCGCACCGAGCGCCGTCATGGTTTCCGTAATGCTTGTTTTTAATTTATTCGGTGACCAGGTCAGAGATTTACTGGATCCGAAAAATAAAAAATAATTATATTTCTTAGGAGGAAGAAACATGAAAAAGAGATGGATTGCTGCAGGATTGGCAGCGGTAACGGCCTGTTCCGTGTTTATCAGCGGCTGCGGTGATGATAAGAAAGCGGCGGCGGATAAGATTGTCCGTGTGGCGGGAACGGTATCCGTATCTTCGACCATGGATCCGGCAAAAGGCTGGGAAGGCTGGTACATCGTCCGTTACGGTGTCGGCGAGACATTGTTTAAAGTGGGTGATGGTCTCAAGATTGAACCCTGGCTTGCTGAAAAGTTTGAAAAGATAGATGACCTGACCTGGAAAATCACGCTGAAAAAGAACGTGACATTTTCCAACGGAGAAGCTATGACACCGCAGAAAGTGATTGACTCCCTGAAACGTGTGGGGGACATGAATGAGCGTGCTGGTTTCCTGAAAACCGCTGTCTATACCGTTGACGGGGATGCTGTCGTCATTAAGACGGAAAAACCGCGCCTTACCCTGATCAATGACCTGGCGGATCCTTATGCGACCATTATTGACGTGGCAAACACGAAAGATTTTGAAAAAGCGCCGATTGCTACAGGCCCATTCGTGATGGCATCGTATGAGAGCAATAAAAAAGCGGTTATGAAAAAGAATCCGAAGTACTGGGGCGGGGAAGTCAAGTCTGACGGCGTGGAATACACCAAAGTTACTGATGCAAATGCGCTTGCCATGTCTCTCCAGGGCGGCGAAGTGGATATCGCCCAGGATTTGACCGTAGACGCTGCGGAAAATATCGCGAAAAAAGACAACCTTGTTGTGAAGAGAGTGGCACAGCCCCGCGTGTACCAGATGTATTTCAATCTGAACAAAATGCAGGATAAGGCTGTCCGTGAAGCAATCATGTACGGCGTGAACAAAAAAGACATTGGAGAAAAATTGATGAAGGGTGCTGTGTCCGCTGCTTACAGCGCGTTTCCCGATGACAGCGCTTATGGTGCGAAGAACCTGAAACCCCGTATGTTTGACGCTGCCAAGGCGAAACAGATTCTTGCCGATGCAGGATATAAGGATACCAATGGCGACGGTATCGTGGAAAAGGACGGTAAGCCGCTTACTGTACAGTTTTCTGTTTATAAGCGTGCCGCGATAGCTCCCATTGCTACGGAAATGCAGGCCCAGCTGAAGCAGATCGGCATTGATGTCCAGATTAAGAATTTTGAAAAAGCAACGTTCTTCGCTCCGGGGGATTTTGATATCGGCCTCTATTATGTAGTCACCATGCCGGTGGGAGATCCTTACGATTTCCTCTACAATGCCTATGACAAGGACAGCAAAGTCAATTTCGGGCACTACAATAATCCGGAAGTGCAGGGATGGCTGGAAGAGTTGCAGAAACTGCCTGACGGTGAGGCAAGGATGCAGCTTGTCCATAAGATCCAGCAGGCGGTCATTGATGATGCGGCCATGGATTTTGTCGGATTCAATACGATCCAGGTAGGCATGGGCAAGAATGTCAAAGGCTACCTGATTACACCGAATGATTATTACCAGGTGACGAAAGACCTCGAAAAATAAGCGGGAGAAACCTATGCAGCCATTACTGACAATTCAAGACCTCAGCGCCGGTTATGGCGGCAAGACGGTAATCCGTGATATTTCCCTTACACTGATGCCCGGTGAAATACTGGGCGTCGTCGGGGAAAGCGGCAGCGGGAAAACGACGCTTCTGAAAGCCGTTTCGGAAGTGAAAGGCCTCAGGGCCGATGTCTATACGGGAACAGTCACTTTCAATGGGGAAGACCTGCTCCATATGGACGCGGCGGAAAAAAGGAAACGCCAGGGAGAAGAGATAGCCTATGTGTTTCAGCATCCCGGCGATTCCCTGAACCCCACGCGGAAAGTGCGTGTCCAGTTCTATGAGACTATCCTCGCCCACAGGCGGATGGAGAAAAAAGAAATGGACGAACTGATTGCTTCTGTTTTTAAGCGGATCGGCCTGACCGATGTGGAACGGATACTGAATGCCTATCCTTTTGAACTTTCCGGCGGAATGGCGCAGCGTGTGGTGATTGCCCTTGCCGTGCTGCTCCATCCGAAACTGATTCTTGCCGATGAGCCCACCTCCGCATTGGATACTACTGTGCAGAAACAGGTTCTCGAAGAACTTCTCATGCTCCGGGACACACTCCATACCGCCATGATCGTTATTACCCATAATATCGGCGTAGCCAGATATCTGGCGGATCGTGTGGCGGTACTTTATAAAGGGGAAATCGTGGAAATGGGGAAAACGAAAGAAGTTCTTGAAAACCCGCAGCATCCCTACACGAAATCGCTCATGGCCGCCGTGCCGAAACTGGCATATGGCATGGAAAAGGAGGCATGATGGAGGAAATCCTTGTTTGTGAAAACCTGACGATGACCTTTAACGATGGTGAATACATCGTGCATGCTTTGAAAAATGTAAGCTTTTCTCTTCATAAAAATGAAGTTCTTGGCATTATCGGGGAAAGCGGCAGCGGGAAATCGACTATTGCGAAACTGATTACCGGACTGTATCAGCCGACAGGAGGAAATATATTTCTTGGCGGCCGATCAGTTGTCCGCCTGAAACGGCAGGCACAGAAAGAAGTGTATACCAAAGTGCAGATGGTATTTCAGGACGCTGTCGGCTCTTTCAATCCGCGGAGGAAAATCGGGGAGTCTATTTCGGATACGCTCTGCCGTCTCTGCGGAGAAAATAAGCATACGGCCGGTAAGGAAACGGCCCTTCTTTTGGAAGATGTGGGACTCCCCGGGGATTATGCGGAAAAATATCCCCATGAGCTTTCCGGCGGCGAATGCCAGCGTGCGGCGATAGCCAGAGCTATGTCCGTCCATCCGGAAATTCTCATTTGCGATGAAGCCACCTCGGCGCTTGACGTTTCTGCACAGGCAAAAATTGTGGAGCTCCTTATGCATCTGCGCAGGATCCATAACGTAAGCATTCTATTCATCACCCATGATCTTCCGCTGGTAAGCAATATAAGCGACCGCATCCTTATCATGAATGAAGGAGAACTGGTGGAAGAAGGAAGCACCGAAGAAGTGATCACCCGGCCGAAAACCGTTTATACCAGACGGCTCCTTGATGCGGTATGCTGATGATTTAAAACGGCAGGCGGATGATTATCCCGAGAGAACGGCTCCCTGCCCGGTTTGTTATTTTTATACATAATAAAACCGCTTTCTGTAGTGACCTTTATGTCAAACTGCAGAAAGCGGTTTTTAGTTGCCTGCTGAAAAGGCATGAGTAAAGAGCCGTAATAAAATGCAGAAATATTTTGTTACAGTCTGTTATGATTTGCATAGAATGGATTCATTGGGACAACGGTGTGCAGTCAATCACTGTGGCAAGGTATTTTCCGTCTGTTCTGCTTTGCGCTGTGACTACAGCAAACTTTCCTTCCGACAGGGGAAAGGCCTTTTCGAGAGAAAAGCTGGTGTACATTTCTGTTTTGTAGCTGCCTTTTTCATCCTGTTCTTCCTTTGTGTTTTGAAGGATGCTGTCTTCCGGAATGAAATCTTTATAGTCCTGTGGTGCCTTTGACGGACCGGCAGGATCGGACAGCGTGATATTTACGATATGTTCTTTAAAAACAATGACCGTCACGGTACCATTATTGAATCTTTTCATATAAACTGTGTCTCCGGCAGGCGCGCCATAGGCGGCGGTCCAGATATCAAGCGTATCTCCCAGGCGGGCGGCTTGCAAGGCGGGGACTTTTTCTTTTTGCGTATTTTCTTCCTCAACAGCGGCTGTCTTGGCCGGGACGGCAGGCCTGCCTGCATTGCATCCGGAAAGCAGCAGCGCGGATAAAAGAAAAACGGCAGAAGCGGAACCGATGTATTTCATAGAATCCTCCCATAGATTTGATAATAATTTATATTATATCACCGAAAAAATAATTTTTTCATCTTGACGGCAAACCTTGCTTTCTTGTATGGTTAAGGAAATAGGGGGCGGCTATGTTCAGATTCAATGATATCTTTCTCGTAATCGTGGCGTGCTACGTTATTTATAAAATAGGTTTCGTCGACGGCTTTACTTTGGTGAATCTCTTTATCGCGGTCTGCACCGTTGTGGCTTTTGTATCCACGATTCTTCGCCGAAGCGGATACGTGGAGAAGCTGAAAGAAAAGGAGAATGAAGCGGTGAAGAAACGGGAAGAGAAGAAAAAAATGGACGGTGCAAAGAAAGAGTAACGGGCGGAAGAAACAAAACAGAGAAATATATTTATGCAAATGGCGTTTGTGAGGCGCCGTTTTTGTTTGCCAAAACCGGAAAGGTGTTTGTAAGGCTTTTCTTAGCGTCGGGAGCGTGTCGATTTTTATTCATCGGCTGATTATGTTAAAATGCAAGTATAATTATGAGATTTAGGTGGGACTCTAGGCGGTTTCGGCAGGAATCGTCTTTGGAAAGACAGTTTATTTTCCCAAGAGGTATTTTCATGGATCCCGAATTGGACGTTGTGAGACAGATTAATAAATTGGCGGGACAGGCGCGCCCCGTGGATCTCATGATGGATCTGATTACCCGTTACGGTCATTGGGCATTTTTAATTTATGGGATGTTGCTTTGGTTTGCGCCGGGGAAGAATCAAAAACATCGGCGGGAGAGCTGCGTGGCGGCGTTCCTTGCGGTCTGCCTATGTTCCGTGATTTCCCTTGCTGTCGGAAAGCTGTGGCATCGGGGGCGGCCTTTTACCCGGGACCGGCAGATTTGGAATTTTACAGGGCACAAAGCGAATGCGTCTTTTCCGAGCAATCATGCCATGAACGGCGCGGCCGTGGCCTTTCAGCTTCTGCGGGATCGTATGCCCGGATGCCGGTGGATGGCATGCCTGGCAGGGCTGCTTGCCTTTTCCCGGTTGTTTGCGGGGATGCATTATCCTTCGGATATTCTTGGCGGCGGCGCTATTGCCGCGGCGGTTCATGGGGTATTAAACAAACCTTTTGCGGCTGCTTTCATAAAGAAATTGACAGGGGCCCTGTCTTTATTGTCTGACAGTATTTTATACATAGGGAAAAGCAGGTGACCGGATTGGCGGAGAGGAAAGGAAGAGGAAGGAAAATATCGATTGTCCATATTGCGCAGATCCTGCTCAGCGAGTCTGATGCGGAGCATCCGCTTTCCCAGCAGCAGATATTGGCGTTTCTGCGGGAACGGTACGGCATGGAAATGGACCGCAAGGCGGTGCGCCGGAATCTGGAAGCCCTTCGTGGCGGCGGGCTTCCTGTAGTGTGCCGTGAGGTGGAGCGTGTAATAGAAGGGAAACCGGCGCCGCTTTCACTGGACTGGTACTGGGATCACGACTTGACAAAGGAGGATATGAAAGCGCTTATCGACCTTTTATATTTCTCCCATCTTCCTGCGGCCGAGGTGCGCCAGCTTGCGCAAAAATTAAAAAATTTATACATGCGTCCTTTTGATGACGGCAAGGCGGCCGTGAAAAATATTCCCGCGCTGAACCAGCTGGAACCGCCTGATGAAACATTGGCAGTTTTGGCGGAGGCTATTGAAAATAAAAAGATGATACAGTTTTTTTACGATCATTATGAGGCTGACGGGAAACGGTACCACGGCAAAGATATAGGCGGCATCGACCGTGTATACCGTGTGAGCCCCTATGTAGTGGCCGCATCGGACGGACGATACTTCCTTTTGGGAAATATTGACGAAAAGGATGAGATTACACCGTTTGCGGTGGAACTTCTTGACAGCGTTTCCCTGCTTGAGGAAGAGGCGCGTCCGCAGAAGACAATTCCCGGCGCGGAAATGGGGATCCGCGTATCAGATTTTCTTTCTGTCTTAAGCCGTACATATGCGGGCCCGTCGGAAAAATGCCGCTTTGAGGCGGATTGGAAACTTATGACGGATATCGTGACAGATTTCGGGAAATCCGCGTTTATTGTGTCGGCCACGCAGGGACAGGTGCTTGTGGAAATAGAAGCGCCTCCGGCGATTATCTTTGCCTGGGCCTTGAAAAATGCGCCGCTTGTCAAAGTGGTGGCGCCGGCTGCGCTGGTGAAGTCTGTAAGAGAAGCGGCAGCAAACCTGACCCGTCTCTATGGCGGTGGATGATGGGACTGAAAATATGTCTTGGGATCTTCTTTGTCCTGTTTCTTTTTCTGCTGATTCCGATCCGCTACCGTTTCATCCTTGAAATAAAGCACCTTGCCGTGACAGTGGAGTTCATTTTCGGGCTTTATAAGAAAACGATGGAACTGCCGGGAAAGAAACGAGAAAGAACCGCGGATGCGGACGAAAAAATAGAGGAACTCCTTTTTGCAGATGAGGAGCGGCCTGCCGCTGCCCAGAGGGCAGAAATGATTCTTGCCGATGAGACGGAACCGGAAAAAGCGCCTGAAGAAAAGACAAAAGAAAATAAAGCAGAAAAACACAAAGAATCGGCGGACGAAGGGAAAGGAAAAAAGAAAAAACATCCTCCGCTGTGGAAGCAGCTGCGGTTTGCTGTCCATAATGGACTGGCGGAAAATATTTTTAAGGCTCTCGCAGCGATTCTGGCACACAGCATGCCGCGGAAATGGAATTTTTGCGGAGAGTTCGGTACGGGGGATCCGATGCAGACCGGCCTGCTTGCGGGGATGGCAAAGGCGTTCCTTCCGGAAGCTGCGAAAAATGTAGTGTGGAAATATATAGAGCCATCGTATAAACTAAAGGGGAAAGGACAGGGAAGAATCATTCCCTTCTATGCGGTATACATTGTATTGCGCTTGGCGGCAAGCGCGCCGGCACGTCAGTTCTGGCGGTACAGACAGGGAGGAATCCACGATGAATGATGATGCAAGAAAAAAGATTTTTGAAGAATTTAAAGAAATGATCCGCACGGAAACGGTTGTAGGCCAGCCGATTTATCTGGACGATGCCACGATCGTGCCGTTTGTGGATATTTCTTTCGGCTTCGGTACGGGAAATCACGGGACAAACGGAGAATCCAGCGGAGAAGCAGGCGGCGGCAAAATGAGCCCTACGGCGGTTCTGATTATGAAAGGAGAACGCGTCGAATTATTCTCTATTAAAAATGCCACACCGAATGGTACGATCGACAGGGTGCTGAACATGATCCCTGAAGCGGTATCCCATTTTACGAAGAAGAAAGAGAAAAAGAACGAGGTGCGGGAAGCGGCGCTGAAAGAAGCGAAAGAGGCCATGAAAGAAGAGGCGGAAACCGCAGCGCTTGAAGCAAAAGTGTAAAACAGGTGAACTGACTTTTAGTCATTTTATATTGACAGATAAGACTGATTATACTATTATTAATACATACCCCAAATCCCATGATATGTCGGGATATTTCTAAGGAGGAATGTGGGAATGAAAATGAATAAGACAGCAGCAGCTATTACAGCTGGTATCATCACTTTTGGCGCCATGGCGTCCGCATCAGCGGCAGGCATCGGTTTTGTTAATTCCGGCGCCCTGCTCCAGGCTCATCCGAAGATGGAAAAAGTGCAGCTGGATATGAGAACGGCAGCACAGAAAGCACAGGAAAATTTCAACAGCCGCAGCGCAGGCAAGAGCGATCAGGAAAAGGAACAGATCGCCCAGGAAATCCAGCGTGATATGGCTGCCAAAGAAAGAACTGCCATGCAGCCGATTCTGCAGGATATCCGCAAAGCGATCCAGCAGGTTCGCCAGGAAAAAGGACTGGATGTCATTCTGGAAGCCGGCGCGGTGATTGATGGCGGCACAGATGTAACTTCTGAAGTCGGTGCAAAACTCACAAAATAATCTTAAAATGAAAAAGAGGCCTTTCGGGGTCTCTTTTTTGTGTGGAGGTAGTTTGGTGTAAACGCGGGAGCTCTGGCCTTTTTTGCTTTGCGGGTTTATTTTTTATATCCCAAATGGCAGGGAAGGCTTTATAATAAAAGAAATAAAGTTTTTGGAGGACGCCATGGAATTGATTGATCAATTGTGCAGGGAAATGATTGCTTATGATAAAGGGGATCCCCGTCGGATTCATCATTTTCTGAAAGTTCATGCTTTTGCCGAACAAATCGGGCGGGAAGAGGGGATTCCGGAGAAACAGCTTTTCGTTTTGGAAGCGGCCGCTTATGTCCATGATATCGGGATTCATCGGGGCGAAATGGAGTTCGGCAGGAATGATGGAAAGATACAGGAGGAATTGGGGCCGGGGGAAGCACGCCCTATATTGGAAAGACTCGGATTCGAGACGGAAGATATTGACCGCATCTGCTGGCTGGCCGCCCATCATCATTCCTACGGGAGTATAGACGGTCCGGACGCGCAGATTCTGGCGGAGGCGGATATGCTGGTGAACCAGTATGAAAGCGGCCGAAGTGATAAGGAAAACCGCGCGCTTTATAACCGTCTTTATAAAACGGAAGCGGGGAAACGTATTTTCCGGGAATTGTATTTTGAAAGCTATGAGGGCATTCATGCGTGACACGTCGCTTGTCTATCCGGTACGGAAAGACGGGAGGATTCTTCTGGGGCATAAACGGCGCGGCATGGGAGCCGGTAAATGGAACGGATTCGGCGGAAAAAGGGAAGACGGGGAAACGATGCGGGAATGCGCCGCCCGGGAACTTTTTGAAGAAAGCGGACTCATTGCCGATTCGAAAGCTTTTGAGGCGGCGGGAGATTTATATTTCCATCAGCCCTCCGATCCCAGTTGGTCTCATGCGGGCATCGTATACTTTATCTACGCGTGGACGGGGACAGTGCATCTTTCCGATGAGATGGAGCCGAAGTGGTTCCTTCCGGAAGAAATTCCTTTCGGCGAAATGTGGATGGCTGACCGCGTATGGCTCCCTATGATTTTGAAAGGAAATAAAATACGCGGTACGATTTATTTTGAGAAAGACGGGAGCACAGTCTATGATTACCATTTTGAAATGGTTTAAGGAAAGGATTCATTTTGGATAGAATACAGTCGGGACAGGAATGGCCGCATAAGCTTTTAACCTGGTTCGATCAAAACCGCCGTGATTTGCCTTGGCGGGAAGGCAGGCCGCGGAACCCCTATTATGTGTGGGTGTCGGAAATCATGCTTCAGCAGACGCGGACAGAAGCAGTGAAACCGTACTTTGAAAGTTGGAAACGCCGTTTCCCTACGATTGAGGCACTGGCGGAAGCCGAAGAGGCGGACGTACTGCATGCATGGCAGGGACTGGGCTATTACAGCCGCGCAAGAAATCTTCATAAAGCGGCGCGGGAAATGGTAGAAAAGTACGGCGGAGCGATTCCGGAGGATAAAAAGGACGTGCGTGCTCTTCCGGGCATCGGGGAATACACGGCAGGCGCGATTTTATCCATGGCTTATGGAAAGCATGAAGCAGCGGTGGACGGAAACGTTCTCCGTGTGTATGCGAGGCTCTATGGTATTGAGTCGGATATTTTAAAATCGGCGGTGCGAAAAGAAATCACAACGTTAGTGGAAAAGACGCTGCCGGCGCGGGCAGGAGATTTCAATGAAGCGCTTATGGATTTAGGCTCCGAGGTATGCGTACCCAAGCATCCCAAGTGTGAAAAATGTCCTCTTCATGGAGAGTGCGCGGCGCTCCGCCTTGGACTGGAAAATGTACTTCCAATCCGCACGCCGAAGAAGAAACAGAAGGAAAGCATCGCCTGCTGCGCGGTCATGATTCAAGAAGGGAAGGCGCTTTTCCATCTCCGCCCTTCCAAGGGGATGCTCTCTTCCATGTGGGAGCTGCCCATGGTTTTGTCGGACAGCGAAAAAGACGGTGTTAAAATGTTGGAGAAGCTTCTCGGCGGGAAAGCGGGAGAAAGAATCTGGACGTATACCCATGTGTTCACGCACCGCATCTGGCACATGAAAGCGTATCTGTTTCATGGTGCAAAAGAGCCTGAAGGCGATTACCGCTGGTACAGCTGCGAAGAATACAGGGAAATACCGCTGGCAGGGCCGCACGCAAAATTGGCGGCGTATATAGAGCCGTACATGGAAGAGTGAAAATAGCTGCCCCGTGACATTGAAAGGACAATTTTTTATTTAACGGAACTCTGTTTTTATAAAAAGGAGATCTCATGGATTTCTATCAGATCATTACATTGCTTTTTTCCTTTTTGGGACTGATGAACGGACTTTTTGCGGCGGGGCTCTTCCGGCTGAAACGGTTTTATTTGTATGGAATTGCCGGAGCGCTTATTTCCTGCGGCGCAGTGCAGTACTACGTGTGGTATGCGCTTGCCTATCCGGAATATGGCTGGGCGGCACACTTCGGCGCATACTTTGCCTGCGCGCTGATGGCGGCGGATATCATGCTTATACTGCCGCTCTTTCTTTTGATGATGATCGGTACGGTGCGGTTTATCCGCAGGTATGCGCAGATTTTTGGCGCGGCGGTGATGGCGCTTTCTTTATTCATCGGCGTTTATGGTTCTGTGGATGGAGAAATGAAGGAAGAGGCGGAGCGGTATACGATTGCCGCCGAAGAACTGCCGGAAGCCTTTGACGGACTGAAAGTGGCGCAAATCACGGATACTCATATCGGGCCATACTACAGAAATGCCGATCTGGCAAACGATCTGGAGCGCTCAAAGGCGGAAGGGGCCGACGTGGTGATGCTTACGGGCGATCTGATTGACGATATCCGTGTCATGCCTGAAACGGCAAAGATATTAAACTCCCGCGCGGTGCTTTTCCCTTACGGCATCATTTATGTGCGGGGGAACCATGAACTGTATAAAGATCCCGATTATATTGAAAATGAACTCCGCAAAACATCGGTGAAGATACTGGACAACAGCCATGTGGCGCTTCAGAAAGACGGCGCCCTGCTTTACGTGGCGGGCGTGGACTATCCTGAAATGCGGGGAGAAGGAAGGGCGGAACTGATGGCACAGATGGTGCGGGACGCATTTGACGGCATTCCGGAAGACAGCGCAAAGATTTTTCTTGCCCATCATTCTGATTTCATTGATGCCGGTTTTGAAAACCGGGCGTTCCTCACGCTCACCGGGCATACCCACGGGACGCAGTTCGGCATTTTTGGGAAACCGATGATTACGCCTTTCAAGTACACAAGGGGAATGTACAGCGACGGGAAGCACTGTGGCTATGTGTCCCGCGGCAGCGGCGGCTGGTTTCCTTTCCGCTTTGATACAAGCCGCGAACTGACGATCTTCACATTGAAAAAGAAATAAGAAGGAAATAGAAGATGGAATGAAATAAAGGACAGAAATGCCGCTTCAGGAAAGGGAGCGGTATTTTCGCGCGCGAAAAAAGACAGGGTATTTGCCTGTCTTTGATTATCGGATTAACTTTTTGTGGAGCTTAACGTGGTATCGATTTTATTTTCCGGTTTCTGGGAAATTTTTACGATCTCGCTCCGTATTTCTTCCATATCATTATTGTTTTCTTCTGTAAGCGGCTTTACTGTGACAGGAGTCTTGTCCGCGTTCTTTAAAGGAAGCTCAATCAGTTTGCTGATACGGCTGTAAGAGAAAGTGACTTCCCGTCCTGTCTTCGTGGTGACAATCAGACGGCCGCCGTCAATGGCCCCCGTGCCCGAAAGGCTGCCTTCCACTTCTTTGCTGCCCTGCTGGACGCGGTGATCCACTGTAATCGTTTTATCGTCGTTTCGCGTGAATGTAATCGTTTCCAGGTTGCGGATGTTGTCGCCGGACCAATTCATACCTGCTTCCTGCACGCCCCACCATACACCTTCCCACGGACCGCCGCTGAGCGCGGAAAAAAGGGCGAAAACGCCGCCGCCGAGGATGACTGCTAAAATAATGATTCCGAGAATGATATATTTTTTCATGGTTTATTCCTGCCAATGACTTTAAATTTATTTCATTTTAACATAGCAAAGGCAGCATACGCAAAGGATGGAAAAATTTTCAAAGAGAGAACCGGTATTTCATTCACGCATAAAAGCAAACGGATAAAAGAAATATGTTTTATAATCGTTAAAAAATGGGATAAATGGGCTTTAAATAAAAGGTTGTGGTATAATATAGGTGTTAAGAAGCGCTTTAGTGAAAAAGAGGCGCTTTGTTTCTTTACGGTTCCGCGGCGGATTATTTCGCCGTTTTTGGGAATAAGGAGAATGTATGGACTGGAAGGAAGGAAAGATAGTCAATACGCCGCTGGAACGGCAGATGAAGACGTCTTACATCGACTATGCCATGTCGGTCATTGTGACCCGTGCGCTGCCTGATGTACGCGACGGCCTCAAGCCGGTACACCGCCGTATTTTGTACGCGATGAACGAAGCGGGGATGCTGCCGAATAAAGCATATAAAAAATCCGCCCGTATCGTCGGCGACGTTTTAGGTAAGTACCACCCCCACGGCGATACGGCGGTTTATGATTCTGCTGTCCGCATGGCGCAGGATTTCTCCATCCGTTATCCGCTGGTAGACGGTCACGGCAACTTCGGTTCTATTGACGGCGATTCGGCGGCGGCGATGCGTTATACGGAAATGCGTATGGCGAAAATCACGCTGGAAATGCTCCGTGATATTGATAAAGATACGGTTGACTTCATGCCGAACTATGACGGCTCTTTAACGGAACCTCTTGTACTGCCGTCCCGCATACCGAACCTGCTCGTCAACGGTTCTTACGGTATCGCTGTCGGTATGGCGACGAATGTGCCGCCCCACAACCTGGCGGAAGTGGTGGACGGACTGTGCGCGATGATTGATAATCCGGAAATCACCATTGATGAATTGATGAAATACATCAAAGGGCCCGATTTCCCGACGGCAGCCATTATCCAGGGTCATAAAGGCATTGAAGATACCTACCGCACGGGCCGCGGGTCCATCACTGTCCGCGCGAGAGTGGATATCGAAGAAATGGAACGCGGGAAGAACCGTATCATTGTGACGGAACTGCCGTACCAGGTGAATAAGGCGCGTCTGGTGGAAATGATTGCCGACCTGTCCCGCCAAAAAGTCATTGACGGCATCACGGCGCTCCGTGATGAATCGGATCGAAGCGGCATGCGTATCGTTATCGAGCTGCGTTCTGATGTGAATCCGCAAATCATGCTGAACAACTTATACAAGCATACCCAGATGCAGGTCAATTTCGGCTCCATCATGCTGGCCCTCGTCGACGGGCATCCACGTATTCTCAACCTGAAGCAGATTCTTTACTACTATCTGAAACATCAGGAAGAAGTCATTACAAGAAGAAGCCGCTATGAATTGGAAAAGGCGGAAGCCAAAGCCCATATTCTGGAAGGTTTGCTCATTGCCCTTGATCATATTGACGAAGTCATCCGCACCATCCGTGAATCGCGAACCGATGAGGTGGCGAAGACGGCGCTGATTTCTAAATTCGGTCTGTCGGAAAAACAGGCAGTCGCCATTCTTGATATGCGTCTCCGCCGTTTGACCGGTCTGGAAAGAGATAAGATTGAAGCGGATTACAAGGATGTGCAGGAAACCATCGCCTACCTCCGCGATCTGCTGTCCAGCAGGGAGAAAATCATGGGGGTAGTCAAAGCGGAACTCACTGACGAAAAGAATAATTTCGGGGACAAACGCCGTACGGAAATTGCGGCAGCCCTGGGCGATATGGATGTGACCGACCTTATTCCCGACAAGCCCATGACCATTACCCTGACCAAGCAGAATTACATTAAGCGCATTGATTCTTCTGATCTGCGCACACAGAAGAAAGGCGGCCGCGGCGTAAGCGGACTGAAGATGAAGGACGGAGATTATGTCCGTAAAATCCTCACCACGTCCACCCATGACCGGATCCTTTTCTTCACGAACAAGGGCAAGGTCTACATGAAGACGGCTTATGACATTCCCGAATCAAGCCGCACTGCAAGGGGAAGCGCGATGATCAACTTCATTACATCCCTTGGCGCCGATGAACACGTGACGGAGCTTCTGGATCTGGATATTTCCGAAGAGGGAACCAAGTACCTCCTCATGGTGACGAAGTACGGCTACATCAAGAAGACGGCCTTGGAAGAATATAAGAATATCAATAAGAACGGCCTCATCGCCATGCGCCTGAAAGACGAAGACCGCCTGGTAGCGGTGCTTCCGGTCAAGGGCAATGAGGAAATCATCATGGGGACGAGAAAAGGCATGGCCATCCGCTTCTCCATTGATGATGACAATGTACGGCCTCTCAGCCGTTCCGCGTCCGGTGTCCACGGCATGCGTCTCAAAGAAGGGGATGATGTGGTAGGCGTAGTTGTGGCGGCGGAGAAAGATATCTTTACCATTTCCGCTGACGGAAACGCGAAGAGAAATGCCGCTTCTGCCTACCGTCTGCAGGGCAGGAACGGACAGGGGACGATCAACTTCAAGAAAGGCTATGAAGTAGTGGCGCTTGTCGCTGCTGACGACAGGGATGAATTGGTGGGCATCTCCGAACAGGGAATCACTATCCGTATTCCTGCTAATCAGATTTCCAGCAAGAAAGCAAAAGGAGGACAAGGCGTCATCCTCCAGCGTCTGGAAGAGGGAGACCGGATCGCTTCCATCGATGTGGTTTCCGAACCGGAAGAAGATGAAGAAAATTCATAATTAAAGTAAAACGGGTGAAAACGTTCCCGAAAGCAAAAGGCTTCCCATCTCGTAGAAGAGGGAAGTCTTTTTTGCTGTCCCGTATGGAAAGTGGAAGAGCATACTATCCGTTGTTTCCGGCCGATGAAATAAGTTGGGTGTTTATATTACGGTTTTTTTGCTCAAATATGGTAAAGCTCATACAAGAAGGCAACGGAGGTGTTGCAAGGAATATCATTCTCTTTTTGCAAAAAAGTGGCATAGCCGTTCGAGTTTCTCTTTATTAACATAACTACTTAATAGCATTCATGACATTAGGTAGTTATGTTAAAATATATTTGACTTATGATGGAGGGCTTAATGATGGAATTGACGGATTACTACGATTCTTCCAGTGAGACTAGTATTGAGGGGTATGCACATAAATTAATAGGCCGGAGCTTTAGAGAAATTTTAAACAGCGCAACATGCTTTGGAAGTTGTAGAAGCATACAAGAGGCGGTCGATGAATACGGGAAGAAACAGTTTAAAGGAGGTCTTGGGAATTTAGTCGAAAAATATTATTTTGGTTATGAACCAAATAGTAATCCTTGGCCGGATTTTCCTGAAGCTGGCGTCGAGCTTAAAGTAACGCCTTTTGAAGTTAAAAGGAATGGCGATTATAAGGCCGGTGAACGACTTGTAATTACTATGATTGAATTTGATAGACCGATAGAGTCGAATTTCTATGAATCGCATTTGTGGAATAAATGTAAACGGATTCTCTTGATTTATTACCATCGTGATAAATTATTGAAAGAACAAGGCAGCAATTTAGATTATCGAATTCGATTTGTAAAATTATTTACTCCGACAAAAGCTGATCAGGAAATCATACGAAATGATTATAAGATAATTGTTGATAAGATTAAGGCTGGGCTTGCTCATGAATTATCTGAAAGTGATACTATGTACCTTGGTGCTTGTACGAAAGGCGCGACCGCGGCATCAAGTCTAGTTCGTCAATTTTATGGTAATGGTATATTAGCAAAGAGGAGAGCCTTTTGCTATAAGAGTTCCTATATGACGTTTGTTTTGAATCATTATGTAGTACCAAAAGCAAGAACTTCTCAATCGGATTTGGATAGTTTGATTATAAAGAATCCAAAGCAACTTGAACATGAGACTTTTGAGAATTACATCCGGGATCAGATTAATCAGTATGTTGGTAAAACTGATTTTGAGCTTTGTCAAGTATTTGATAGGGAATATAATAACAATAAGGCACAGTGGATTGAATTAGCATATCGGATGTTAGGTATAAAATCGAATCGTGCTGAAGAATTTGTTAAAGCAAACATTGTAGTAAAAGCTATCCGGCTTAATGAAAAAGGGAAAATGAAGGAAAATAGCCCGTTGCCAGCCATACATTTTAAGGATATTCTTAAAGAACAATGGGAAAACTCTGATTTGTATAATTATTTTGAGTCGACTAAATTCTTTTTTGTTGTATTCAAAAAATGTGCTGATAAATATATCCTTGAAGGATGTCAATTATGGAATATGCCTTATCATGATTTAGAGGATACGGTACATTCCGAATGGCAGAAGGTTCAAGACGCTGTTAGAGATGGTATTAAATTTAAAGTAAAACAAACCAAGGGTGGAATTGTGTTTGAAAATAATCTGCCCAAAAAGAGTGAGAATATAATTACTCACATTCGCCCTCATGCCCAGAAACGATATTATGAATTTACTGATGGTAGAAAGTTTGGAAATGGTAGTTATGCTGATGCGGATCAATTACCTGATGGTACATGGATGCCTAGGCAGAGCTTTTGGTTGAATAATAATTATCTTCTTTCAATATTGAATGAGGATTTAAAGAATTAAGTTGGAGCGTGTTCAATGGAAAAGACCGTATGTGAATTATTCGCCGGTGTAGGTGGTTTCAGGCTTGGATTAGAAAAAGAATCTCAAGACTGGAAGACGGTCTGGTTCTCTCAATGGGAACCAGGGAAAAAGAGACAGTGGGCTCATGAGTGTTATGTGACTCATTGGGGAGACATTGATGACCAAACCGGTATTGATATTTCTCTTGTTGATAAATCAAAAATTCCTGAACATAACCTTTTAGTAGGTGGGTTTCCATGTCAAGACTATTCTGTTGCAAGACCGTTGCCTGGGGCAAAGGGACTAGAAGGAAAGAAAGGCGTCCTCTGGTGGCAAATCAGGGATACGCTTGAAGCCAAAAAGGCTCCGTTTGCGTTATTTGAAAATGTAGACCGTCTCTTAAAGTCACCTGCATCTCAAAGAGGCCGAGATTTTGGCGTTATCCTCGCATGCCTTGCAAGCCTTGGATATTCTGCTGAATGGCGTGTTATTAATGCAGCTGAATATGGAGCAGCGCAGAGACGGCGAAGAACTTTTATTTTTGCTTATAAAGATTCTACGAATTATGGGCATAGACAGGAAAAAATTACCGATATAAAGAAAATTTTTAATATAGATGGATTCTTTGCCGATCAATTCCCCATTCAGCTGGTAATTGATGATACTATGGTAACTTCTACTCAAGTTATTGATAAAAATATTGCTGAAGCCACTCTAGAAGTTAAAACACAAAAAATTAGTGATGTATCTGACAATTTCGCTTTCAGGTTTGAGAACTCTGGCTATATGCACAAGGGCAAAGTTTATACGGTAAGGTCTGAACCTATCATTAAAAAGCCCAAAACAATAAGCGATATTATGGAACATAATGTGGATTCAAAATATTTCCTTGAAGGGGAAAAGTTAGATAAATGGAAATATCTGAAAGAATCCAAACATGTTGAAAGAACTGCTAGGAATGGTCATAAATATATTTTCAGTGAGGGGGCGATAGCATTCCCCGATTCGGTAGATAAACCGGCCAGGACGATGCTTACTTCCGAATCAAGCCTTAATCGTAGTACGCATGTAATTCGAGATGCAGAAACTGGAAAGCTCAGATTATTGACTCCGGTTGAAGCAGAAAAAATTCAAGGTTTTGATCCAGGTTGGACAGGCAATTGCGGAATGCCTGAAAAATTCAGATATTTCTGTATGGGGAATGCCCTTGTGGTTTCGATGATTACTCGCATGGCCAAGACCATTGATAAAATTTTTAAAGAGGAGCCATAATAAGAAGACTGTTGCATTTAATAGTGCAGAGCCTTTTATTCATCATCTATATCTTTAGTTTCTAATTCAATTCGTAAATTTAAATTTTCGGCATCAAAATCAATGCCGACTTTTTTTTGATTGATTACACTTTCAATGACAGAAATACATTTATTCGTGTTCTTCTGTATTTCTTTACCCCAAAATCGGATTACAGTCCAGCCGAGGGATTCTAGAGCCTGATTATTTTCCATATCACGATGGATATTTCGATTAATCTTATGAGTCCAATATTCAGCATGAGTGCCATTAGCGATTTTTATACGCAACTTTTTTTCCCAATCTTTACCGTGAAAAAATTCGCTATCACAAAAGATTGCAATCTTGTATTTCGTTATAGCGATATCCGGTGAGCCCGGAAGTTTTTTATAACCAATTCTATACCTATATCCTTTGTGCCATAATGCTTTGCGAAGTTTAATTTCTATAGAAGTGTTTTTTCCTCGTATATGGCTCATTGCTTTGAATCTTTGTTGTGGGGTCAGGATATCCATCTTTTATCACCATATATATCATAAAATTGTAAATTTGGTTGTGTCAATAATTTTTTGCAAGTTCAGAAATGCCATCGGTAATGAATAAATCAACCAGTACTTTCCTAGCTCAAACAGATGATGCGTGTTGAGTTAGCGTCTATTACGGATAAGCATTGGGGTACTTCGACCATCAGGGGGAACATATGGCGCGTATGGGCGGGATGGCATGGCATATATTGACTTTTCTTGATATACTTATTTTGCAGAGAATTGCAATATGCAGCCGGTTATATAAGGAGGACATATGACTAAAACAATGAACGATATTCTCGGGCTTGATGAAGCCAAGTGCCGGGAAATTGTCGCCATAAAAGAAAAATACATTAAAGGGGAGCTGACTTTTGAGGAAGCGCGTGAAATTATTTTGCAGCGTTTTGATTCCGTCACGCCCCAGGAATTTGCTTTCGGCGAACAGATGCTGAAAGATGACGGCATTGATGATGAAACCATGCATGAAAAAATGGATGACATCATCCGGCTTTTCGATGGTGTCATGGAACGGGAACATCTGGAATTGCCAGAAGGCCACCCTATCCGTTCATTCATGGAGGAAAATCAGATCATCCTCGGCACGATAGCAGAAATGAAAGAGCTTTTGGCGGGGAAATTTATCAAAAACCGCTGGCTGGAAGTCTATGACAGGCTGAAAGAATACATAAAGCATATTACAAGGAAACATAACCAGCTTTTCCCTTATCTGGAACAGAAAGGGTTTGACCGCCCGACACTCATCATGTGGACGTTTGATGATCATGTGAAAAAAGCAATCCTCCGCAGCGCAAGATATCTGGATATGGATAAAGAAGAGGCGTTCCTGAAAATGCAGCCCGAAGTGATTGAGAAGATAGAAGATATTATTTTCAAGGAGACCCAGGTTTTGTACCCGACGTCCATGGAGCTTCTGTCGGAAGAGGAATTCCGGGAAATGCGCATCGGCGAGGAGGAAGTGGGCTTTGCCAACATGGAGGCGCCGAAAGGATTCCTGCCGCCGGAAAAAACAGAGCGGTCTTCCGGAGGAGAACCGTCCTTTATGAAGGACTTCAGCGCGCTTCTCAGCAAGTACCATATGGGGGCGGGCACGGATACGGAGATGGATGTGGCTATAGGGAAGCTCACTCTTGCGCAGATCAATCTGATTTACCGCCATCTTCCCATTGACCTGACATTTGTTGATGAAAACGATATTGTGAAGTTTTATACCGATACGCCGGTTCGTGTGTTCAGCCGGAGCGCCGGTGTGATAGGCCGGAAAGTGCAGAACTGCCATCCCAGAGAAATACTGCCTGTTGTGAACAGGATATTGGGTTCTTTTAAAAGCGGAGAAAAAGATACGGCGGAATTTTTTATCAACAAGCCGGGGAAACAGATATTTGTAAATTATATAGCTGTCCGTGATGAAAACGGTGTGTACCGCGGCTGTCTGGAAACCATGCAGGATGTGGAGCATATCCGCTCTTTAGGAAATAAACCGCAGTCCGCTCCTGTCTGGACGGGAAGCAAAGCAGACGGCGGCACGGAAGCGGAAACGGCGGAGAAAGAGGGAGACGAAGGAAATACGTTGGAGATAACAGGCGATACCACTCTCCACCGGGCGCTCCAGACATATCCTTACCTGAAGGAATTCCTTTTACAGCTTTCTCCGAAGTACAAGCCCCTTTCCAATCCAGCGCTGTTTGCGATGATGAGCCGGGTGGCTGATTTCCGGACCATCGCGGCAAAAGGCGGCTTTACGGAAGAAGAGCTGCTTGGGAAAATAAAAGAAGAAATAACAAAGAGAAATAACGGATAATCCATGGAACACCCCATGCAAAAACCGGGCATGCAGCAGAAAGCATTACCAGGTTTTAATTAGCCATATGATACAGGTTTTAATTCATATCTTTAGATCGTGCCAGGCGTGTGAGCATGGCAAAGAGAACTATCCGCTATGCGGGTGAAAAATAAATGGCTATAAGAAAAATCACAATCCAGTTTATATAATAGAGGAGTCCAGCCACTATTTATAAAAAGGAGAGTGATTTTTCTTATAATTGAATACCCTCATGGTTATAAATACAATTGCAACTTCATTATTGATTCACATTACATATTTGCATTTTGATAACTTTGGATATATTTTCAATACTGACTATCTGATAAAATAACTTCAATAATGTTTTTCAGCTCGTCTTTTGTAATATGGTTTGTCACAGCTTCTATAATCGGGACTTCCATGCCGCGAATAAACAAATTCATGCTTTTATCACAGTTGTTTAGACTTAAGAATAATGCTCCTGAAAGGATAGCAGAACGTTTATTTCCATCATTAAATATATGGAATTTAGCAATACTATATACAAGGTGCGTTATTTGATCAAAGAATGTAGGATAATAATCAGGGTTTTGGATATGTGCTAAAATACTCTCCAATTGCCCAATATCTTTCACTCCTGCTAATCCACCGCTTTTTTCGATAACGGAATTATGAATATCAACGATAGCGGGTGCAGTCGGATAAATCATCATTTTTTCGCCAGCCTTTTAAATACATCAATATTTTTGTCTATGAGACGTTTAATTACTTTCGTTTTTTCCTCTATGTTTATTTTTTGTTGTTCTTGTGAAGCATTTTCTAACTCATTTTTTCTCATCATGATTCTCCTTTTCAAACTCTTTATAATTTCTTTCAGATTTTAACGACTTTACTTAAAATAGAAACAAGCAATTCACGCCCCCTTTGTGCATGTCGCTCGCGTATAAACGGAAGGATCCCAACCTATCAGCGTGAGTCCATTTTCGGATTTACCGATTTGTTTTACGGTAGCGTCGTTTCCATTAATAAAACCACGACTATGTCACCGCTACCCACATCTGATTGGTGCCTGACGATAATTGCATTTCCGTTTCTCCTGCGGGGAATTTATGGATTTGCCTGCTGTTTTTTAAGCGATATATTTTCCGGTTTATGCCATTTCGTTGTCTAAATTACGCAGCAAGTGTTCTAATCAAGCCTATATGCATGTTACAGTTTACAGGTAAATAAATCAAGGCTGATTAAAAACTGCATTTTATCCGTTAGATTTACAATTTATGTAATGTGGTGAAGCACAGAAAATGGTGTAATAGCGGAAAAAACGAAGGCGGTAGAATGGAATTTATATTGAGCCGGTTAGGGTGAATAAGGGGTTAATACCCAAGGAAGCGGCGGATTATTTGACCCCAGTTTCTGTTTTTCCAGAGGAAGAGTCCGATGGCGGATCCGATGAAGGCCTGAAGTATTTCGAAAGGGAGTTTCAGCATGGCGTATTCCCAAGTGCTGTATACGTAGGCCTTACCCAGGGTGTATCCCGCGATAGCGATAAGGGCGCCAAGGACGGTCGCGCCAAGAACGACAGGGAAGTTGTCTCTTCCATACCTGCCCACGATCAGGGACATGACGACGGAGCGGATACCGTGGGTGGCAAGGGAGACGAACATGGGGAGGGGATAGAAAAAGAAATCCCCGAGGAACGCGCCCACACCACCGACAAGAAATGCGCCCAGGGGGTCGAGTGACAAGGCAGCAATGACGATGATGATATCGTTCAGGTAAATGTGCCCGCCGGGGACAGGGATGCTGAAAGAAGAGAAAATGGTATTTATCGCCATGAGCAGTCCGCATAGCGTAATCCATTTTATTTTATGGGGAAGACCGACAGTATCATTTTGATGCATAAGAGCTCCTTATTTGCGATTGGTAAAAGAAAAGGACGCAAGACCGCCCTTTTGTCATTGGAAGAGATATTTGTCAATGAGGTCTTTCCTGCGTAAATCTTTCAGCCATTCTGCAGGAATTGCATCATAACCGTAAATGATGCCTGCGAGCGCTCCTGTGACGGCGCCTACGGTGTCGGTATCATCGCCGAGATTGATGGCGGTCATGACGGCGTCTTTGAAATTGTCTGTATTTTCCAGTGTCCATATGGCTGCTTCGAGGGTGTCTGCCACATAGCCGGTGCTTTTGATTTGTTCTACCGGCAGGCTGCTGATGGTAAGAAGGTTTTTAAAGAGGCTTTCTTCTATACCGTCATTGACGGCAGTTTCCACAGCTTCTTTTATGGATCTTCCCTGTAAAAGTTCCCTGGCGATATGGATATAGGTGACGCAGGCGCTTTTTGAAATGCGGTGTCCATGGGTGAGTGCCGATACTTCACGTATTTCATCGTCTGTTACTTCGGGAAGGAACGCGAGGGGGATGATACGCATGAGGGAGCCGTTTCCATTGGAAGCTTCATCGGAGAGGCCTTCTCCGCGGCTGAGGGCGGCTCCCGTGGTCATGCCTACATCGAAGGATTTTCCGTCAGGGGTATACTTGCCGTTTTTATACCAGTCGGTCATGCAGCACATGAGGTCTTCCAAGTCGATTCGTCCCATGAGTTTGATGCTGTCGCAAGTGGCAAGGGTGAGGCTGGTGTCATCGGACCATGTCCCCGGTGCCATATTATACGTGCCGTAACCTGTCATTTTTTCCACATGGAATGAACCGCGCTCTTCAAACTGGACAGGCAGTCCGAGGGCATCTCCCACCGCCAGTCCGTATACCGCATCGCGAAGTGTTCTCATAGTTCCTCCTGGTGAATATTCTTTCTGTATTATTGTACCAGAAAAGGAAATAGCTGATAAGGCGGGCGGCTTCTTTGGAAAAGGAAATAAAAAAGCCGCCGTAAGGCGGCTGAAGTCATTTTATTTGCTGATGATTTTCCGGATAATATCTCCCATGTTCCTATTTTTCCAGATGAACGCGCCGAGGATGGCACCGATGCCTGCCTGGAGTATTTCAAAGGGGAGTTTGATGAGAGAATATTCCGGGGTACTGTATACATAAGCCCTGCCGAGAGAATAACCGATAACCACGATGAGCGCGCCTAAGAAGACGCCAAAGAAGGTGAGTAGAAGATTCTTCTTTCCGTAACGCCGGGCAAAGAGGGAAATAACGACGGCTTCCAGTCCGTGGGTGGCAAGCGAAACAAACATGGGGAGTGGGTAGAAAAAGAAATCGCCCAGGAATGCGCCTACACCGCCGACCAGGAACGCGCCCAGCGGGTCGAGAGAGAGCGCCGCCGCTACGATGATGACATCATTCAGGTAAAAGTGTCCGCCGGGGACGGGGATGTTGAAAGATGACAGGACGGTATTCATTGCCATTAAAAAGCCGCATACCGTGAGCCATCTGGCTTTATAGCGGGGGGCGGCGGAAATATTTCCTGCCGGGGTATTGGTGTTTGTCATGAAGAGCCTCCTTATACAGCTTTACTTAAAAACAGTATAATGATAAACTGGCATTATGAAAATCACCAAAAATAAAAATAAAAATATAACCAGATGGAGGCAAAATGGAGAATGGTGTAAAAGAAAAGGCATATATGGCGCTTTATGCCCGTGTCCGTGAAGCGATTACCGGCGGGATTTACCGGTGGGGCGGCAAGCTGCCTTCCAAACGCGCCATGGCGGAGCGGTATGGCGTGAGTGTCATCACCGTGGAGCATGCGTATGCGCTTCTTGCGGAAGAAGGGTATGTCGAACCGCGGGAACGGAGCGGCTACTTTATCATTTATAAAGAGGAAGATGCTTTTCCCGTGGGGTACAGGGGAAAGGAAGTGAAGCCTGTTCTTCCTTCGGAGACGGATGAAGAAGTATTTCCCTTTTCCGTTTATGCGAAAACGGCACGGACAGTGCTCTCCAAATGGGGCGAAAAGGTGCTGGCCCGCTCTCCCAATCAGGGAACGGCGGAGTTGAGGAATGCGCTTTGCGATTACCTGGCGCGAAGCAGGAATATCATTGTTTCTCCGCAGCAGATCTGTATCGGGTCGGGAGCGGAGTATCTGTACAGCCTTGTAGTGCAGGCCCTTGGCCGGGAACGGCTTGTAGCGGTGGAGGATCCCTGCTATGAGAAGATACGGCAGGTGTACCGCGCCCATGGCATACGGACAGAATCTCTCCGTCTGGGAGACAAAGGAATTCTGACAGAAGAACTGAAACGGGCAGGCGCACGTGTGCTTCATGTGACACCGTTCCACAGTTATCCAAGCGGCATTACGGCAAATGCTTCGAAACGGCGGGAGTATATCCGCTGGGCGGAGGAGCGGTCCGGTCTGATTATTGAAGATGATTTTGATTCGGAGTTCACTCTTTTGTCAAAAGCGGAAGACACGCTCTTTTCTCTTGCTCCCCATGGCCCGGTAGTATATATGAATACGTTCTCACGAACAATTGCTCCCTCTGTCCGCGTGGCGTACCTCGTACTTCCCGAAAACCGTCTGTCCAGATTTCAGGAGCGGACGGGGTTTTATTCCTGCACCGTTCCTGTATTGGATCAGCTCATTCTGGCGGAACTTATCAGCCACGGAGATTTTGAACGGCATATCAACCGGGTGCGGAGACGCCGGAGGCGTAAAAAAGAAACAGATATGTCTTCCTGAAAGTAGGGAAATTAAAATGTATAAAGGCTGGGCACAGCAAAAAAAGACTTTCCCTAAAAATGGAAAGCCTTTTTATATTTATTATTTCTGACTTTTATCTTTTGTTCTGCAAAGTCCGCGCTCGCAGTTGCGGAGAAAGCGGAGAAGATGCTCAATTTCCGGTGTCGGCGGGAAGTCCTGTTCCATTTCATGGATAGCTTCGTACAGCTTCAGGCCGGAACGGAAAATGGTGCGGTATGCTTTTTTAAGCCAGCTTCTTACTTCGGGGGTGATATTGTTTCTGGCGAGTCCTACGCTGTTCAGTCCGACCACTCTTGCCGGATTGCCGTCAACGATCACGAATGGGCATACGTCCTGTACGATCTTGGACATACCGCCCACCATGGCGCAGGCGCCGATCTTTACGAACTGGTGGATACCGCTCATGCCGCCGATGACCGCGTGGTCTTCCACAGTGACGTGGCCGGCTGCTCCGGAAAAGCTGGACATGACGATGTAGTCTCCGAAATTGCAGTTGTGTGCCACATGGGTGTATGCCTGAAGCATATTATGCGAGCCGATACGGGTTTCGCAGTTTTCTCCCGTAGCACGGTGGATGGTGACGAATTCGCGGAAGCTGTTGTCATTGCCGATGACGACCGTACTGTATTCGCCGGCAAATTTCAAATCCTGCGGATCTTCGCCGATAACGGCGTTCGGATACACATGATTGTTTTTTCCCATGCGTACATTTTTCGAAATGACCGCATGGGAGCCGATTATGGAGCCTTCGCCGATTTCACAGTTGGGACCGATGACGGCATAAGGTTCGATAATTACATTTTTATGAAGTTTGGCAGTAGGATCAACAACGGCCGTTTCATGAATCTGCGGCTCCGCTGATTTGATAACTGTTAATTCCATTCTCATGGTTTCCCTTCAACAGCAGGCGGATACTGCCTGCCGGATTTTAATTTCTTTTTATACATACATCGGCAAGACGGTTTTTAAATAAAACAATGGCCTTGTCGAAATATATGCGTTTTTCTTTATTTTTCTTTATTTTTCTTTGAGTATCATCTTATTTTAACTGATTTCAGATTTTAAAAATTATTTTTCATCCTGCTTGCCGGAAGGGATTTCCGGTTCAGCGAGGTAGAAAAGGAAGTCAGCCGATGCTTTGAAGGTTTCCCCTACATAGCATTCACAGTGTACCTTGCCCATGCGCCCTACGATCTTTTTGATGACCGCTTTGGTTACAAGCTGGTCTCCCGGGCGGACGGGGGAACGGAAGCGGACTTTGTCCATGCCTGTAAACATGGGAATGAGGCCCCGATTTTCTTCGGGATACTGGAGAGCAACGCCGCCGACCTGTGCCATGGCTTCACAGATAAGGGCGCCAGGCATGATGGGGTGGCCGGGGAAATGTCCCTGAAAAAATGGTTCGTTGATGGTGACGGATTTCACTCCGACGGCATAATCCATGGGAACGAGTTCGGTAATTTTGTCTACCAGCAGCATCGGATAACGATGGGGGAGGATTTCCATGATTTCTTCAATATTTAATTCCATAATTGATTCTCTCCTGTTCATGAACTTCTTTTTATTTTTTCAATACTCTCAGTTTCGCCGCAAGAGCGGCATTCAGCTTATGGCTTCCCATGACCGCGATGATGTGTGCGTGGAGCGGGCCCACAAGGGAAATATCGCCAAGGATATCCAAAATCTTATGGCGGACAAGTTCGTCGGGGAATTTCAATTCTGACAGGCAGTCCGTTTCAGAATAAACGACAGCGTTTTCCAACGTACCGCCTTTGCCGAGCCCCATTTGCCGCATGGCCTCCAGCTCCCATGTAAATCCGATGGTACGGGAGGGAGCGATTTCTCTGATGTATGTCTCTTTGTCGATTGTGAAGTCTTTCATTTGTGTGCCTAAAAGCGGATGGGGATTGATGGATGTAAATGTAATGCGGAGTCCGTCATAAGGGAGCGCAGTGATGAATTTATTATCTTCATATACGGCTACGCTTGTCTCAAGAGTAAGAATATCGATCGGTTTTTCCAGTTCCACGATACCCGCTTCTAAAATCATTTGGGAGAATGTAAGGGCGCCGCCGTCAGCCACGGGAGGTTCGGGAGCGTCCATCTCAAGAATGCAGTTGTCGATACGGAGCGCGAAGAGCGCGGAAAGGATATGCTCCACGGTGAAAACTTTCGCGTCTCCCCGTTCCAGCGTCGTCGCGCGGAGTGTGTTTGTGACAAATTCACTCCGTGCAGGCACTTCGGGGGTGCCGGTAAGATCGATACGCCGGAAAATGATGCCGCTGCCCGCCGGAGCGGGACGCATTGTGAGCGTTACGGGGATTCCGGAATGGAGTCCGTTTCCCTTAAAGGAAACCGGTTTTCCGAGGGTATACTGATTTCTTTTCAAGATAGAATCCTTTCAAGAATTACTTATTGTACTAACAATTTATTATACCGCGATATGGCTGCAAGCACAAACAAAAGTTAAAAAGGCTTTCTGTAAAAGGAAAAGAAAAATCATGCAAAGCCTGTTTGGCGGAATGGTATAATTTATTTAAATAAGAAGGGGAAAGGAGACTGCCGTGGAAAGCGGACTACTGAAAAAGCAGGAGGATCTGCGATTTCGTTTGAAAGAAATGGGAACTGTGGCGGTCGCTTTTTCCGGCGGTGTGGATTCCGCTTTTCTGCTCCATGAGGCCCATGCCGTTCTTGGGAATAGAGCTGTTGCAGTGACAATGAAATTGGATTCCCTTCCTTTCCGTGAATGGAAGGAGGCAAAAGAATTCTGCGAATGGGAACATATACGGCAGATAATTGTCGAACAGGATCAGTTCCAGATCAAAGGCTTTGCGGAAAACGAAAAAGACCGATGCTACTACTGCAAGTATTCTCTTTTTTCTTTTTTGAAAGAGCTGGCGAAGAAGAATCATATTTCCTGTGTGGCGGACGGCACGAATTTCAGTGACATGGGCGGTTACCGGCCCGGATTGAAGGCGCTGGCGGAACTGGGCGTGGTGAGTCCCTTAAGAGAGGCGGAGCTGACAAAGGAGGAAATACGGGCGCTTTCGAAAAAGGAAGATCTTCCTACATGGAACAAGCCGTCTTTTTCCTGTCTGGCGACACGGTTTCCTTATGGCGAACCGATCACCGGGAAAAAGCTGCGCCGTGTAGAAATGGCGGAGCAGTTTCTTTTTGAAATGGGATTTACCCAATTCCGTGTCCGCAGCCATGACCGGATGGCGCGTATTGAAATCCGTCCGCAGGAATTTTCCCTGCTTGTGGAAAAAAGAAAGGTCGTGGCCGCGCGGTTTAAAGAACTGGGGTTTATGTATATAACGATGGATCTGGAGGGGTTCCGCTCGGGGTCCATGGATATAGGGCAGGTGTAGCATGGATATCAGAGAACTTTTGGAAAAGGTCAGAGGCGGGAAGTTGGAAATTGACGCGGCGGAAAAGTATCTGCGCAGTCATTCCGGGGTCCGCGCCTATAAAGAAATGGGATATGCTAAACTGGATACGGACAGGAAACGACGTTCCGGATTTGCCGAGGTCATTTACTGCCAGGGGAAATCGGATGAATTTCTGCCGGAGATATTCCGAAAGTTATATGAAGCGGAAGGGGAGGTGTTCGGTACACGTGCCGATGCCCATCAATATGAGATCGTCCGCGCCGTACTGCCGGATATTTCTTATGATCCTGTTTCCCGTATCCTGAAACTGGAAAAGAAAGATAAGGAGCATACAGGCTTAGTCGCGGTCTGCACGGGAGGAACGTCAGATATTCCCGTAGCGGAGGAAGCGGCGCAGACGGCGGAATATTTCGGCAGTCGTGTGGAACGTATTTATGATGTGGGTGTCAGCGGCATCCACCGTCTTTTATCCTGTGAAAAGAAAGTGCGGGAAGCCAACTGCGTCATTGCCGTGGCAGGTATGGAAGGCGCTCTTGCGTCGGTAATCGGCGGTCTTGTGGCCAATCCCGTCATTGCCGTGCCCACGTCCGTGGGGTATGGAGCAAGCTTTCATGGGCTGTCGGCTCTTTTGACGATGATCAATTCCTGCGCGAACGGCATTGTGACGGTAAATATAGATAACGGCTTCGGCGCAGGGTATGTGGCAACACAGATCAACAGGCTGGCGGAAAGGGGTAAAAGCAATGGATAAAAAATTATACCTGGACTGCGGGTCCGGGATCAGCGGAGATATGTTCGTGGCGGCAATGATCGACTTGGGGGCGGATCCGGACGCTCTTGAAAAAGCGCTGGATTCTCTTCCGGCAGACGGCTTTTTCGTAGAGATAAGCAGAGTAAAGAAAGCGGGCATCGACTGCTGTGATTTTCATGTCCATCTTGATGATGACTGTGAAAACCATGACCATGACATGGACTATCTTTACGGCAATCTGACCTTGGCGGCAGGATCGGGATGCTCTTGTCATGAGGAATCGGACAGAGAAGAACATCACTGCCATTGCCATGAGGAAGGGCATGACGGGGAGGCACATCACTGCTGCCGTCAGGGAAAAGATCATCACCATACCCATCGGGGGCTTGCGGAAATTCTTCCGATGATCGATGCCTGTGATATGACGGAAACAGCAAAAGCGCTGGCCCGTAAAATATTCCGGATTATTGGCGAAGCGGAAGCGAAAGCCCATGACTTGCCCCTTGACAAAGTCCATTTTCATGAGGTGGGAGCGCTCGACTCCATTGTGGATGTGGTGGCGGCTGCCGTTACTTTTGACAGCCTTCACATCAAAGAGGTGATTGTTCCTAAACTTACGGAAGGGACAGGGACGGTTCGGTGCCGGCATGGAGTCATGCCCGTGCCCGTGCCGGCGACAGTGAATATTGTTTCCTCTTATAAAATTCCCATGGAGCTCACCGGGGCGAAAGGGGAGTATGTGACGCCTACCGGCGCGGCCATTGCGGCGGCCATTTCCACAAGCCATCAGCTGCCGCCGTCTTTTGTTATCAAGAAAGCAGGCCTTGGCGCGGGAAAACGGGCATACACGGATCGAAGCAGCATTCTCCGGGCATTCCTTATCCAGGAGGAGAATGAAGGCCGTGATAAAGTTGTGAAACTGGAAACGGATATTGATGACTGCTCCGGCGAGGTTTTGGGGTATGTCATGAAGAAATTGTTCAAGGCAGGAGCGAAAGATGTCCACTATGCTCCCGTTTTCATGAAAAAGAATCGTCCGGCCTGGGAACTAACAGTGATCTGCGGGGAAGACAAAGCGGAGGAGCTGGAACAAATTATTTTCACGGAAACCACGACGATCGGTATCCGCGAATATCCCCTCGGGCGCTCTGTCTTAGATAGAGAAGAAAAAGAAGTGGAAACGGTTTACGGCAAAGCATCTGTGAAGCAGGTGACTTTTGGGGATATGACGCGGGCCTATCCTGAATACGATACCGTGAAAAAACTGGCGAAGAAAAATAAAGTACCTTTTATGGATGTTTTTGACGCGGTGAAAGAGGCGGCAAAGAAAAAATAACGGGCTGATATGGTAAGGAGCGTTTTCCGGCAGGGGCGCTTCTTCTTTCTTTCCTTTCTTTTGTGATAAAATGACTTATTATAAATAAAAGGAAGTACATCTATGAAAAAAAGGAACCTGGGGTTGACAGCGGCTGTAGGTTCGTACCTGCTGTGGGGGCTTCTGCCGGTTTACTGGAAGCAGCTGTCTGCCGTTTCCGCATATGAAATATTATCGCACCGCATTATCTGGTCGTTCTTCTTCATGCTCATGATCCTTTCTTTCATGGGACGGATGGGGCTGTTTTGGGAAGAATGTAAGCATCTTTGGGCGGATAAAAGCCGGGGCGCTCTCCTTGCACTGGCATCTTTTCTTATTACGGCAAACTGGTGCATCTTCATCTGGGCGGTGACGAACCGCCATGTGGTGGATACCAGTGTGGGGTATTACATGAATCCCCTTGTGAGCGTTCTTCTTGGTGTTGTATGTTTTCATGAGCGGCTGTCAAAAATGAAATGGTTTTCTATTGCTGTTGCCGCTGCGGGAATCGGCGTGATGACCTGGGAGTTGGGAAGGGTCCCGCTGATTGCTGTCGGTCTTGCATCGACATTTGCCCTCTACGGCGCGGTGAAAAAGAAATTGAATCTGGATGCTTTTTACAGCATTACGCTGGAAACATTTTTTGTTCTTCCTTTTGCTCTTGCCTATGTATTTTTTCTTGGGAATGGCGGCATTGGACATTTCACTGTTGATGACCTGCGGACGGCAGTGTTTCTTATCGGTGCAGGCGCTGTGACGGCGACGCCTCTCGTACTCTTTTCCATAGGGGCGAATGATTTGCCGCTGAACGTTCTCGGGTTCTGCCAGTATATTTCTCCGTCCATCACTTTGCTTCTGGGGATATTCCTTTTCGGCGAACCTTTTACCCGTGCACAGGTGTCTGCTTTTTCTTTTATCTGGTCAGCTCTTGCGGTCTTTACGATTGCGGACTGGAGAGAAAGGAAGTTTTTGGAAAAACGGGGAATGAGCGCTTTGTAAGAAGGAGGGGGAAATGGAAAACATTTTATCGGAGTATGATAAATCACCGGGAATCATTTCTCCGGATTTTGAAAAAATGGATTTGCACCTGCCGAAGAGAGCGGTTTTTGCTTTTCTTGGAGAGAAACGGATTGAAAGGTTTGTTCTTGCCCGGGGCGGTGAAAAAGCCGGGACATTTGTTTCTCTGACAAAAGATTTTCCCCTGTGGATGATTAAAGCGGATAAGGAGAAACTCTGCATCCTTCAGGCACCGGCGGGAGCTTCGGCGGCAGTCCTGCTTCTGGAACGGCTCTATGCGTATGGTGTGGAAAAGGTGGTAGCTCTGGGATGCTGCGGCGCGCTGGAAAAGCTGGCGGAGAATGTTTTCTTTGTCGTACGCAAGGCGCTTCGTGATGAGGGTACGTCGTACCATTATCTTCCGCCGGCACGGTTTGTGACACTTGATGAATCGGCGGCGGATATTGTAGAAGGAGTGCTTCGGGAAAATCATGTGTCTTGTGAAAGCTGTGTAACTTGGTCGACGGACGGATTTTTCCGTGAAACGAAAGAAAAGGTAAAAGCGCGGCGAGCGGAAGGCTGCCGCGTCGTGGACATGGAATGCGCCGCTTTGGCGGCATGTGCGGCATACAGGGGGAAGGTATTTGCCCAGATCCTTTTTACTGCCGATACACTTCACGATTTATCTCACGAACAGCGGGCGTGGGGAAAAGAAAGCCGCGATAAGGCGCTCCTCATGGGAGTCAAAGCGGCGGAGAGGTTATGAAGGAAGAGTTATGTCAGCAGGTGAATTGCTTTTTGGAGGACTTCTTGCCGTAAATGCCGCTGCCTTTTTCCTGTACGGCCTTGACAAATGGAAAGCGGTGTATGGACGGCGGCGGATAAGGGAAATGACGCTCCTGCTTATCGCTGCTGCGGGCGGATCGGCAGGCGCGTTTCTTGCTATGCGTTTTTTTCACCATAAGACGCGCCATGCCGTATTTCAATTCGGCGTGCCCGTCCTCTTTCTTTTGCAGGCAGCTTTTGCTTTTTTCTTTTGGAAATAGTTCGGGCGGACTTGACTATATTCATGATTATCTGTACAATACAAAAGATACTAAGAGCTGTGATGAAGACGGTTTGCGTAAGCGCCCGGCAGAGAGAGCCTTCGGCCGGTGAAAGAAGGGGCGGGCGGCGCGGACGGATCACTTCTGAGCTTCAGGGAGGAAATGCCCTGACGGGACACCGTTAACTGTGCCGAGTGGCCTTTGGGTCATTAGGGTGGTACCACGGGAAATATTCTCGCCCCTTTTCGGGCGGGATTTTTTTATTTACACCATACAGGAGGAAATGGAATGGATTACAGCAAGACGCTGCGCCTGCCGCAGACAGAATTCCCCATGCGCGGAAATCTTCCGCAGAAGGAACCGCAGTTTGTGGATCTTTGGCAAGATAAGGATTTATACAACAAGAGAATAGAGAAAAGAAAGAAAGAAGGCGCCCCCCGCTTCGTGCTCCATGACGGACCTCCTTATGCGAACGGCAAGATCCACATCGGCCACGCCCTGAATAAGACACTGAAAGATATTATTGTCCGCTACAAGTACATGGCGGGATACATGGCAAACTATGTTCCCGGCTGGGATACCCACGGCCTTCCGATTGAATATGCCGTACTGAAAGATTCGGGAGAGGATCGGGCGAATATGTCCGTTCTTGAACTGCGCCGCAAATGTCTGGAATACGCGAAAAAGTGGATTGAAATCCAGAAAACCGATTTTATCCGCATGGGCGTTATCGGCGATTTTGATAACCGCTACGTTACTTTTGATCCGCATCTGGAAGCCAAGGAAATAGAAGTTTTTGGCGAAATGGCAAGAAAAGGATACATCTATAAAGGAAAGAAAGCCGTTTACTGGTGTCCCCACTGTGAAACGGCGCTGGCGGAAGCGGAAATTGAGTATAAGGACCGCAAGTCCCCGTCTATTTATGTCAAGTTCCCTGCGAAAAATATCAAGGGACTCGGACCAGAGGGCGTAGATCAATCCAAGCTTTTTGCCGTCATCTGGACAACCACGCCTTGGACCATTCCTGCCAACCAGTATATTTCCGTCAACCCGAAGTTCACCTATGTATGGGTGCATAATCTGGATGCCGACGAGTATTACCTGATGAATAAGGAGCTGGCACCGGCAGCTTTGGCGGACTGCAAGATTGAAAATTACGAGTTTGCCGGCCGCGAAATGACAGGCGCCGAATGGGAGTTGGCCGAATTTATGCATCCCTGGGCATCCTACAATCGTACGGTGTATGTCCTTGAAGGCAACCATGTCACGCTGGATGCCGGTACAGGCTGTGTACATACTGCCCCGGGCCACGGCGTGGATGACTTTGAAGTATATAAGAAATATGAAAATGAAGGAAAACTGAAGCAGGAAGTCATCTGTCCCGTAGACAATAAAGGCCGTATGACGGCAGAAGCCGGATCCTTTCTGGAAGGAAAGACCGTATGGGAAGCGGAAGGGCCGAGTATTTCCGCGCTTGCCCATGAAGGCATGCTTCTCGGCAAAAAGTCCCTTCACCACCAGTATGCCCATTGCTGGCGCTGCAAGAATCCCGTCATTTACCGTGCGACAGAGCAGTGGTTTGCTTCCATCAATGATTTCCGCGAAGATGCATTGAAAGCGGTCGACGAGACACGGTTCATTCCTTCCTGGGGACATGACCGCCTGTATAATATGATTCGTGACCGCCAGGACTGGTGTATTTCCCGCCAGCGTTCCTGGGGTGTTCCGATTCCAGCTTTCTATTGCGACGGCTGCGGCAACTATGTGATCACGCCCGAAACGATTGAGAGTGTGAAAGAAGTCGTGGAAAAAGAGGGGACCGACGCATGGTGGGCGCATCCGGCGGAAGAACTCCTGCCGAAGGATTTCAAATGCCCCCACTGCGGCGGCAGCCGTTTCCACCAGGAAAAAGACATCATGGACGTATGGTTTGATTCCGGCTCCACCTGGAATGGTGTCCTAAAAGATCCTCATCCGGTGTGGAAAGATACCGGCGCGGCGTATCCCTGCGATTTGTATCTGGAAGGTTCCGACCAGCACCGCGGCTGGTTCCACAGCTCTCTTCTGACCAGTGTGGCAGTCAATGGCTGCGCGCCGTATAAGGCTGTTCTGACCCATGGTTTTACCATGGACGGAGAGGGACGGAAGATGTCCAAATCGGTAGGAAACGTAGTCGCGCCCCAGGACATTATTGATAAGTACGGCGCTGACGTGATGCGTTTGTGGATTTCTTCCGTCGATTATCAGGGAGACGTCCGCCTTTCCGATAAGATTGTGAAATCCATGAGCGATGTATACAGAAAGATCAGAAATACGTTCCGCTACCTTCTGGGGAATCTTTATGATTTCGATCCGAAGACCGACAGCGTAGCTTATGGGGATATGGAAGAATTGGACCGCTGGGCGCTGCTTCGTCTGGAACAGGTAAAGCGTACCGTTCTTAAAGCCTATGAGGATTATGAATTCCATGTCATGTACCATGCCGTCCATAATTTCTGTACTGTGGACCTGTCATCCATTTACCTGGATATACTGAAAGACCGTCTCTATACAGAAAAAGATGATTCCCTCCTGAGAAGAAGCGCGCAGACTGCCATGTATGAAATCCTTACCTCTCTCGTAAGGCTGGTAGCCCCCGTTATTTGCTTTACTGCCGAAGAAGTATGGCAGGCACTCCCGAATCGGGAAGAAAGAGAATGGTCTGTCCATATGGCGGATATGCCGGCGGAAAACGACAGATACATGGATAAAGCATTGGAAGAAAAGTGGAAGAAGCGCCTGGCTCTCCGCAGCGTTGTGACAAAAGCGCTGGAAGAAGCCCGCCAGGCGAAAGTCATCGGCCACCCGCTGGACGCGGAAATTACTATTTACGCAGATGGTGAACATTTGGAAACACTGAAAGCCATGGAAAAAGAACTGGCGGATTTCTGCCTCGTTTCCCAGGCGAAGATTTCCGGCGATCTGTCTGCCGCTCCTGTGAATGCCGTTGCTTCTGAAGACGGAACGGTGAAAGTTTCCATCGCCGTCTGCACTCTTGAAAAGTGTGAACGCTGCTGGAAACGCACTCCTGATGTAAACTCCGATCCGAAACATGAACACGTCTGCGCAAGATGCGCTAAAGTTCTTACGGAGATGGGAGAATAAGAAAGCCAAGTCGGCGGTCAGCAGTGGAAATTTATAAGTTAAGCATGCTGACGCTTTCCTGTATGACAGAAAAGTAACGGGACAATATAAAAGACCTCTTTTGCCGGAGGTCTTTTTGTTTGGAGAAATCCATGGAAGAGTTTTGTTCATTGCCGCAGCGAAAGATATGAGGGAGTCGATTTCATTTGAGTGTGAATTTCCAGGCACAGAACCAGCTTTCCGGGTGGGCGTCAGGGGGACAGCCTATGCATTCTGTCTGTATGCGGTCGTCTATACCTTCGGCAAAGCGGGCGTATTCTACAAGACCGGCGCTTTTGCAGGGATAGTCGGGTAAGTTTTTCCGCATCCGTGCCGATTGGACACGGCAGTTATCCATTGTGAAGATGAGAGAACCATTTTCAAAGCGGGAGGACTGTCTGTTCAGACGGCTGTACATACGGAAGTTTAAAGCCTGCGCCAATCCTTCCAGCCCGGGATGCTTTTCCATGCCAAGAAGTTTTTTAATGGAGTGCGCTTCAAAGGGAGAGAACCGGGCCCATGTAGAATCGTTGCACCGTTTCGCATCATTGATGCCGTAGGAAAACTCCACTCCCTGAAACCAGAAGCCGTCCTGGGCAAGCCAGCTTTTTGCGATGGTGTCCAGAAGAGAAAGCTGATCTTCTTTAGGAAGGCGGATGAGGAAAGCGGGACAGCCCTCTTGTTCAGGGAAATGAAATTGCGCCGCCAAACGACGAACTGCCGCCTTTCGTGTCTGCTTCCAGGCGTAGTCCATGACATTGAGCGCCTTTTCAAAACCGAGCTGGTGCTCTACTTCACGGAACCAAAGGGTGTGATGGACCGTCATGCGGTGGCACATGTCTATAATATGTGCCGCCCGCTTTTCCACCGTTATTGTTTCCATTGTTTTTTCATTCATGGTAAACCTCCTTCATGGAGAATTTCATTTCTTTTATTATGAAATAACTGTTGGAAAATATCCATGGTAAAAAAAAATAATCAAAAAGTCAAAATATTTATTAGCGCTCTATTGACATGAGTGCTAAATGTGATATAATACAGTTGTCAGGAAGAAAAGATGGACTCCTGAGATATGTTATAAATATTTTAAAGAAAAGAGGTTTTGATTATGCGTGGTTTACTTCCTTTTGATGGTTTTTTCGGTGATACGGCGCTGGATCATTTCTTCAACGATACTCCGGCTGCATACAAAGATTATGTATCTGTGCCCAAAGTGGATATTGAGGATAAAAAGGATTTCTATGAAATTACCTGTGATATGCCCGGGTTCACTAAGGATCAGATCAGTATTTCTTATGAAAACGGAATTTTGTCCCTGTCCGCACAGAAAGAGGAACAGACGGAGGAAAAAGATGATGACCGTCATTATATTCGTCGTGAACGTTCCAGCTCTGTCTTCCGCCGCCAGTTCAATGTGAAAGGGATCAAAGAAGACGGCATCAAGGCAGGCTTGAAAGACGGGATTCTGACGATTACACTGCCGAAACTCCCGCAGGAAATTGAAAAAGCACCCCATCGTATCCAGATTGACTGAAGATGATGTATAAGATATTCCTGGAATACTGAAAAGTTTATTCATGCTTTCTCTCCGGGCGGTACTTCCCCGGTACCGTCCATCTTTGGAACAGGTCATGATAATCCCCCATTATCGTGGCCTGTTTTTATGTGCCCATAAACAGTTTGCGTTTCATGGCTGTTTATAATAAGCTGGAGGAAAATGGAGGGAGGAATATATGGGGAAAAGACTGGAAGACAGGAGTTTGGAAGAATTGTGGCAGCTGTTTCCCATATTTCTTGTGCCGCATAAAAAAGAATGGGCAGGTTGGTACAGGGAAGAAAAAGGTCGTTTGGAAGTTCTGCTGGGCGCAGGGCGGGTAAAGCGCGTCAGCCATATCGGAAGTACGGCTGTTTCCGGTATCTGGGCCAAAAATATCATAGATATCCTGTTAGAAGTACCGGATAAAAAAAGAATGGCAGAGGTATGGGAAATTTTGAAAAATAACGGCTGGCTCTGCATGAACACTTCAAAGAACCGCATTTCCATGAATAAAGGGTACACGGAAAAGGGATTTGAGGAGAAGGTATATCACCTGCATATCCGGCTACCTCATGATCATGATGAATTGTACTTCCTTTCTTATCTGCAGATGCATCCTGTTGTTGCGAAGGAGTATGAAACATTGAAGCTGCTTTTATGGAAACGGTATCCTCATGACAGGGACAGATACACGGAGGCAAAGACAGATTTCGTCAGGACATATACGGAACTGGCAAAAAGAGAATACGGGAACCGGTGGGAATGGTAATCGATAAAACAGCCCGGTGAAAATCGGGCTGTTTGTGTGTGGATTTCCGGAAATGAATATCGAAAACATATTGTAAACTTATAATGTAAAAACAATTGACAGAAGAAATTGTTTATTTTATACTTGAATCCGAGATAACAATAAAGGAAACGGAATGATTCCGTAAAAAGGGGAGTTCTATTATGGAAAGTGCTTGTCAGGAAATTATCCGCTTGGCGGAAAAGGTCATGGATGGCGGACAGATCACGCCGGAAGAGGCAGGGAGGCTCATTCGTACAAAAGATGAAGACACCATGCTGCTTCTTGCCATGGCGGATAAAATCCGTCAAAAATTCGGCGGCAGCTCTGTGGATTTCTGCGCCATCATCAATGCGAGAAGCGGGCACTGCCAGGAAGACTGCAAATTCTGCGCCCAGTCCGGCTGGTACAGGACAGGCGCCAAGGTATACCGCCTGCTGCCGGAAGAACAGATTATCGAATCGGCAAAGAAAGCAAAAGCGGCAGGCGCTGTCCGGTTCTCCATTGTTACCAGCGGCCGTAATCAGGACAATCCCAATGAGTTTGAAGAAATTATCGCGATCGTGAAGCGTATCCGTAAGGAAGTAGGTATCGAAGTCTGCTGCTCCCTGGGGCTTATTTCTTCTGCGCAGGCGCTCCGGCTGAAGGAAGCAGGCATTACCCGCATTCATTGCAATATCGAAACGTCTCCGTCTTATTTTCCGGAAATCTGCACTACCCATACCATGGAAGACAAGGAAGATATCATCAGCACGGCGCAGAAGGCAGGGATCCGTGTCTGCTCCGGCGGCATTATCGGGCTTGGCGAATCTTTGGATCAGCGCGTGGAAATGGCGTTTAAGCTGAAAGAAATGCACATTGATTCCGTGCCGCTGAATATCTTGAATCCTGTAAAAGGAACGCCTTTTTATGATAATAAACGTCCGTCCGCTTTGGAAATCCTCCGCACTTTTGCCATGTTCCGCTTTGTTCTTCCGAAAGCCCTCATCCGTACAGCAGGCGGTCGTGAAGTCAATCTGAGAAGCCTGCAGGCCCACGCGCTTTCCGGCGGCCTCAACGGCATCATGGTGGGCGGCTACCTCACCACCAGCGGCAGAGATCCGAAAGAGGATCTGGTCATGACGGCGGATCTGGGACGGAGCAGGACGTCCCCGCAGCTGTAATACAAATCAAAACCGAATCGCAGAATTAAAAAAGAAGAGCGGCGCCGTACCGGTGTCCAAACATTAGATTTTTAGTCTGATTTTTGGAATGTGGTACAGGATGCGCCGTTCTTTTTTGCTGTCTGTACCGGTAAGGCAAATAAAGAGGAATATTAAGGCACGCCGTCAGATGCGGGAGAGCAGACGGCAAATTTCTTTTGCAATAAGATATGATTCAGTTAAAATGAAAAAAGAACAGGCAAATGGTTTTTTAAAGTAGGAGTGTAATAAAAGTTATTTAATGATATAATTCATTTAAAATAATTTAATCATGGGAAGTAAATCTGTTTCTTGGAAGGCTTTCGTTTTCCATACAGAAGCCTGCATCGGCGGTTTTGATGGAAGCGGAGCTGTAAATTATTTTTTTATGATTTTATTTGTTTTGAAGAGAGGGTGGTTTTGAATCTTATGAGAAAGAAATTATTGGCTGCTGCCGTCATAGGTGCGGTTGGAGCGGTCACAGGCATCTGCATGGCGGGCGCGGCGGATGCCGCTTACGTTCTTGATGAGGTGGTTGTTATCGGGAACCGTGATGAAGAGCGCGATGTTTTGCCGGGCAATTTTGTTTACACGAAATCCCAGACAAGTTTTCTGGCAGGGAAGGATACAATGGATATTCCTTTTTCCCAGATGCATTTCACGGAAAAGTCGATGGACACCTTTACGGGGCCTGATAAGCCGATGGATGCGCTTCTGGCAAACTCGCCGTCTGTACGCCAGTCCGGATCTATCCTTCATGGTGATTTCTTTTTCCGCGGATTCCGTACAAACGGAACCAACTTTTATGTGAATAACGTTCCCGGCGTGTTCACCCAGTTTAATACGCCGCTCTATCCTATTGAATCTTTGGAATTGATTTCCGGACCGAATGTAGGAATTTACGGTACCGGTGTCCAGTATGAAACAACGAATCCCGGCGGCATCGTCAGTGTGAAATCAAAAGTCGCTCCCGATAAGGGTGTTTTTGACTATACCCAGACGATTTCCGGCCGCGGGCTTTTTGGTGAATATCTTGACTGGGGACAGCGTTTTGGCGATAAGAAGGAATGGGGTGTCCGCATTATGACGGAAAATCTCAACGGCCGTACATCCGTCAAAGGTACGAAGATTAACGGACAGGGCATTTTTGCCAATATCGACCGGACTACGGAAAGATCAAAAGACAATTTATTTATCGGATACAGAAATATGGATATCCAGCGCGGTCTTCGGTGGTTTATCCTGAGCAGCGATGTTAATAAACTGCCCGCCGTTCCTTCCGGAAAGAATGACTACGGGTTTGACGGGATGATAAAGGCGACCCACGGCTGGCTTGCCGTTTACAACCATGATCAGAAATTTAATGACCATTGGGACGGCTTTTTCAACTTCGGCATGCAGAGGAACGATTTGGATAAAAATGTCATGGCGAACGGAGGCAGCGGATATACACTCCACAATGACGGCACGCTTGACGTAAAAGCAAAACCGGGTTCCACGCCGCAGGAATATTACTATTGGCAGGTAGGTACCACGGCGCACTATAATACGGGCGCTGTGAAGCATGATATCACGCTTTCTTACAATCAGGCATGGAGAAACAGAAAGAGCGCGTATAATAACGGACCGCTTCTTAAGATCGGTACCGGGGATTTGTACACGGGCATCCATCAGACACTGGCGGCGCCTACGAAATTTGATACCCGCTGGAATAATAAAACAAGAGTGAAGAGTTATTCTCTTGTTGATTACATGACTTACAACAAATGGGATATTATCCTCGGCATCCACAAGCATGAAGCGGAATCAAGAGGCTATAAATGGAAGAATGACAATACATTGAACTATATTGAGCGTATAAAGACTGATGACACGAGTCCGACATACGGTATCATTTACCGTCCCAACAGCCATATGTCCGTTTATGCCAGCCATTCGGAAAACTTCGACGCAGGCAGCGGCGTAAATACGACTTTTGAAAATTTCGGCGATATTCTTCCGCCTTTGAAGACGAAGCAGAATGAAATCGGTGTCAAGTATAAAAGAAATAATTTACTTTACACCCTGGCCTACTATGACATCAAGCAGGACAACCTGATCAGCGTCTACAAAGACGGCTATGTAAAACCTTTCCAGTCGAAAGACGGGCAGGCCCGCCATAAAGGCCTGGAATTTTCCATCAACGGCAGACTGGCCGACAAGTGGAATATTTTGGGCGGCTTCTCCCATATGTCGGCGAAACAGGAAAAGACGACTAAAGGAGCGCTTGACGGAATCCGTGTCAATGGAACTTCCGAATGGACTGCCGTCCTCGGACTGGAATACAATCCGAATGAAGCGTGGAGCATCCTGGGACGCGCGATCTATACGGGCAAAACTCCGGTCATGAATGAAAAAATCTGGGCACCGGGATACACCATTTTCGATCTGGGTGTGACCCATAAAACACATTTTGGGAAAATCCCCGCGGAATTGTCCCTGATGGTAAATAATGTTTTTGATAAAGACTACTGGCAGGTATCCAGAGGCAACCAGGTATATCTCTCCCTGCCGCGGACATTCAGCTTTACGGCGAAGCTGCATTTTTAAGAAATGATAAGGCGAAGGGGCAGGCGGCGGCCCCTTTTCTTTATCTGCAGAAGAGTTTTGACTGAGAAAGGAGGGCGCTTTGAGAAGGATAGGGCTCTTCCTGTGCGGATTGATTTTCTTATTTCTGACAGGAATATGTACGGGATGCGGGCATAAAACAGAAACAGGGGAGCGGGAAATCGTCCTTGCCGCGGCGCGCGATCTGGTACAGGGGGAAAAAGATCCGTACTATGCCACCATTATATTGAAAACATGGGAACCTCTCGTGGGCATTTCCGATGACGGCCATGAAATGCCTGTTCTTGCGGAGAGCTGGGAAAGCAATGCGGATAAGACGGAATGGATATTTCATTTAAAAGAAGGTGTCCATTTTCATGACGGCGAGCTGTTCAATGCTGCGGCAGCTCTGGAAAATTTCCGCCGATACCGGAATATGGGATACCGTCCGTCTACATTTTACGGCTTTTTGGCAGACCGTATTTATCCCGGGCTTCTCCGGGCGGAAGCGGATGATGAAAACACGCTTCATCTGTATTTTGAAAAGCCAGTACCCATGCTCATTTACCGCATGGCGGGCTGGGGAAGCGCCATGTTCAGCCCCCGGTGTTTTGATTCCGCCACAGGGGACTGGACGGGTATGGCAAAAGGGACGGGCCCCTTTATGATCAAGGAGCGGGTGCCTGACGCCTACGCCGTGATTGAGCGTTTTGACGGGTACCACGGAGAAAAGGCAAAAGCAAAACGAATCAGGATCCGGACCATCACGTCGTCTGATGCCCGGTACTCGGCGATGAAGTCGGGGGAAATACAGGGCGTTTTGGATCTGGGCGGACTTGCGCCTATTATGGCAGAAGAATTGGAGCGTGACGGGCGTTTTACCGTGAACGCCGCCCATTCCACGATTTCCCATTACCTCACTTTGAATGGAGGACGTTTTCCCTTCAGCGATGTGCGTATGAGAAAAGCAGTTAATCTGGCGGTGGATCGGGAAAAAATCGTGAAATATTATTTTCGCGGATTCGGCACGCCTACCATGAGTTTTCTGAACAGCACCAATCCTTTCGGCCGTGTGGAGAAGCCTGTCTTTGATCCCGTAAAAGCAAAGGAATTGGCAAAAGAAGTGCTGGGGGATAAAAGACAGACGGTCAAATTCCTTCTGCCCCAGTACGGAATGGCGCGGTATCCTTACAAGACGATTTCCGAATTTATCCAGGCGGAGCTGAAACCTTTGGGGCTGGATGCAGAGATTGTCATGGTGGATGGGATGACTTCACGGAAAATGATGGCTAAAGGGGACTATGATTTGTCCATTGGAACACGGGGACTCGGCAACCTGGATCCCACATCGCTCCTTTTTGAATATTTCGATTCAAAGGGCGCTACGAATAAAGCAAGCTGCATCAGTTATAACAATCCGAAAGTGGATGCCTGTTTTGAAGCATTAAAGACGGTCTATGATTTGGATGAGCGCCGGACTGTCTATGCGGAAATACTTGATGAGCTTCTGACTGATCCGGCAGTAGTTCCTCTTTTGGAAGATCAAAATATAGCGGTCTGCAGCCATGAGCTTGGCGGCTACAAAGCAGCCGTTTATGGAATTACGTTGGATAAAGTCTATTGGCGGAAAGGAGCAGGGAAAGAATGAAAGAATTGATTCTCTATGCACTCCGCCGCTTTTGCATGCTGATCCCTTTCCTCATAGGACTTACACTGGTTGCTTTTCTTTTAGGCGTTTTATCTCCGGGCGACCCCGCGCTGGCGCTGCTTACCATGGACGGCACGTCGGAACCGACAGCGGAAGAACTGGATGCGCTGCGCCATGCTATGGGACTGGATCAGCCTGTATGGATCCAGTATGGGCGGTGGCTTATGAATGCGCTTCACGGAGATTTGGGCGTGTCTTATCTTACACAGAAACCTGTACTGGATGAAATACTCCGCCGGTTTCCCATTACTTTCCATCTCGCGGTGTGGGCCATCGGCTGGGTACTGGTTATCGGCATACCCGCCGGAATCTGGGCGGCAGAGAAAAAAGACACCGCAGGGGAAATAGTCCTTCGCGCAGGTGCTCTTTTCTTTATTTCCGTCCCTTCTTTCTTTCTGGCCATTTTATGCATGCTCCTTTTTTCTGAAGAGTGGAGGCTCCTGCCTTCCGGCGGGTACGGGAGCATGATACAGATGATCATGCCTTCTTTCGTTCTTGCGGCGGGAACATCGGCGGCTGTCATGCGCCTTCAGCAGACGTCCATGACGGAGGTGGCAGGAAAGGAATTCATCACGACAGAACGGGCGAAAGGGCTGCCCATGCCTTTTATCATGAAAAGACATGTACTGCCCAATGCTCTTGTCCCCGTCATTACGATGCTGGGCACTTTCTTCGGCGCCATCCTCGGTGGATCGGTCATCATTGAGGAACTGTTTTCCATTCCCGGACTGGGCAGTTATGTGCTGGCCGCCATATGGGGGCGTGACTATCCCGTTATCCAGGGGTATGTCATTGTAAGCGGCACAGTCTTCCTTACATTTAATTACCTCGTGGATATCCTGTGCGGCATGCTCAATCCGTCGGTGCGGAAAGGGGGCGACCTATGAAAGGGAATAAGAGTGCCGTCAGGCTCCTTTACACAGCGGCCATTTTTATCGCATCCGCCGTTATCCTCTGCGCCGTTTTTGCGTCGCTCCTCGCGCCATATGACCCGTCAGCCGTATCGCCTGAAGAAATACTGGAGCACAGTTCCGCGGCTCATTGGCTTGGAACAGACGCCCTGGGAAGAGACATTCTTTCACGGGTCATTTATGGCGCCCGGTCTTCCGTGGCTTTTGCATTCTGTTCCGCATTCTGTACCATGGCGCTCGGATTATCTTTGGGCATGGTGTCGGGGTATTTCGGGGGATTGGCGGATAAATCCGTACAGTGCCTTGTGGCGCTTTTTCAGGGACTTCCGGGGACAAGCCTTATGATTGCCATTGCAGCCATTCTTCCTGAAAATGATTTCCGCATTATCATCGCTTTGACATTGACGTCATGGACGGGGTTTTCCCGTATCGTCCGTAATGAAGTGCTCCGTATCAAAGGAGAAACATACATGGAAGGGATACGGAGCATCGGCGCCGGGCACCGGTATATCCTGCGGAAATATATATTTCCCAACTTGCTGCCTGTCCTGATTGTCCTCTTTACCTTACGAACGGGAACCTCTCTTTTGTCGGCATCCGCTTTATCCTATCTGGGACTCGGTGTTTCTCCGCCGACAGCGGACTGGGGGGTCATGATCAGCGACGCACGGACCTATTTCCGCTCTTATCCTCTGATGATACTGGCTCCGGGCATGGGAATTACCCTGTTCTGTCTATCGATTAATCTACTGGGAGACGCTTTGCGGGATAATCTGCAGATTAGAAAATCACCGGAAGAAAGGAGGGGATAGAAGTGGATATTCAAATTAAAAATCTGTCTGTTTCTTTCCCTTCGCCAAAGGGGGATGCAAAAGTTCTACGGGATGCGGATATAATCTTGAAAAGCGGGAAAATCACGGCGGTCGTAGGGGAATCGGGAAGCGGTAAATCTATCCTCGGCGCGGCGGTTATGGGGTTATTGGAATCATCTGTCCGTATTTCCGGGGAAATTTTATTTGGAAATACAGACCTTCTTTCTTTATCCGAAAAAGAATTGAATTCTGTCCGCGGCGCACGGATCGGGTGGATTGCCCAAGATCCGGTGACAGCGATGGATCCCATGATGAAAGTGGGAAAACAGATGATGGAAGGGGTGCATTTTTATCAGAACGGGAAAGAGACAAAAGCGGACGGTATCCGGCAGTTGGAAGAATTCGGACTTTCCGATGCCCAGCGCGTGTGGGATGCTTATCCTTTCGGACTGTCCGGTGGTATGGCGCAAAGAGTGCTCACCGCCATGATGACGCTGCCCGGTCCTGAATGGCTTATTGCAGATGAACCGACGAAAGGCCTTGATGCTTTTGTCCGCCGGCAGGCAGCGGACGCTTTCAGGAAACTGAGGGAAAAAGGTGTGGGCATTTTGCTCATTACCCACGATCTCCGGTTGGCGGAACGCCTTTCCGATTTTATGGCGGTAATGTATGCGGGAGAGATTATTGAATATGGGAAGACAAAAGACATCTTTTCAAATACGGTGCACCCCTATACGAAAGGCCTGTTTGCCGCAGCTCCCGACAGGGGCATGCAGCCGATCTGCGGTATCGCGCCTGATCTTTCCCGTCTTCCCTGCGGCTGTATTTTTGCATCCCGCTGCCCGGCGTATAGGAAAAATTCCTGCGATGAAAAGCAAAAAATGCTTACGCTTGCAGAAGACCATGACGTCCGCTGTATCCGGAAAGGAGGCGGCTTATGACACTTCTTTCTATAGAACATATTTCCCGGAGTGTGGAAACGGGATTTATCCGTAAGCAGAAAAAAGAAATACTTCATGATATCTCTTTTTGTGTAGGGAAAAGGGAAACGGTGGGCATTACAGGGGCAAGCGGAGCAGGGAAATCCACGCTGGCGAGAGTCATCATGGGTCTGCTTCGTGAAGACGGCGGGGACATTGTCTTTCAGGGAAAAGAACTGACAAAAACATCTTTAAGGGAAGCCCGGCGCAGGCGGCGGCAAATGCATATGCTTTTCCAAAATCCTGCGTCTTCCTTAAATCCGCGAATGAGAATCAGGGAATCCATGGAAGAACCGGCGAAGATACACGGAATGGATATTTCCCGCGGTCAGGAAATCCATGATATGATGAAACGCCTCCAGCTGAGAGAAGAACTTTTGCACCGTTATCCCCATCAGCTTTCCGGAGGAGAACTGCAGCGTGTATGCCTCGGGCGGCTTCTTCTTCTGAAACCCGGGCTGCTGATTCTGGATGAACCCACTTCTATGCTGGATGTTTCCGTACAGGCGCAGATCATCGGGATACTGAAAGAGGTACAGGAAGAAGAAAATATTTCCTATCTTTTCATTTCCCACGATCTTGACCTGCTTCGCGCCTGCTGCCGCCGGATCGGAATACTCAATCAGGGTAAACTGGTGGAAATGGAGGAAACGGAGAAACTCTTCCACAGTCCTGCGGCTCCGTATACAAAAGAATTGATTTCCGCATTCTTTACATTTTGAGCCGGATCGGATCAGGGAGGTGGAAATCAAAATCGCAGGCCATGAAAGACGTTTTTAACACCGTTATTTTTATTATGAAAGAGGAGAAACGTATGAAAAAGAAAATTTTATCGGCAGCGCTGTTTTCTGCGCTGGTTTCATCAGCGCTTGGCGTTGTGACCGCAGGTGCCGTGTACGAGATAGACGAAGTCACCGTCACGGCAGACAGGGAAGGGAATGTGGCGGTGCTTCCGGGCGGGCTTGTAAATCAGACTGCCAAATTAGGGATTTTGGGAAATAAAAGCGTTATGGATATTCCTTACTCCGAAATGAGTATGACTGAAAAAACACTGGAAACGTTCAGTGATCCGTCCCAGCCGCTGGCCAATGTGCTCCAGAATAATCCTTCTATCCGTTCCAGCACTTCGTCTCCCATGTATACGGATTTTTCCATGCGCGGAATCAATATGAATGGAAACCATATGATGCTGAACGGGATCCCCAGCCTGTTTTACCAGTTCAACGGCCCGCCGAATCACATCATCGAAAGAATGGATATTACTTCGGGACCGAATGCCGGAGTCAATGGAGTCAGCATGTCGAATAATGGAACCAACAGTGGCGCCACGCCTGCTCCGGGAACCATCAATATTGTTACGAAAAAAGCGGGGCAGACTCCTGTTTTCAACTATACGCAAACCTTTTCGGGAAGAAGCAACCTTGGCGAGTTTATTGATGTAAGCCGCAGGACAGGCGCCAATGGCGAATGGGGTGTCCGTGTCATGGGTGAATACATGGATGGCGATCTGGCACTCCGCCATGCGGAAAAAGAGGAAAAAAATATTTTCGTTAACCTTGATCGCAAAGGGAAAACATCCGTTACGAATATTTTTGCAGGGTCCTTCGATCTCCGTGTGAATAAAGGGCAGCGCTGGTTCACCTATGGCGGTAAATCCGATGTCCTTCCCTCCGCACCGGATTCCAATACGGATTATGATTTTGACGGTACTACGAAGTGGATGCACGGCTGGCTTCTTACCCTGAATCACGAAAAAGAACTCAGCGATAACTGGAGCTGGTTCGTGAACTGGGGCGTCAACCGCAGGAGCGGGAATAAGTACAATTCCAGCTCTGCCCTGAAGTTTGACGAAAAGGGAAATTTCATGAGCAGCAATGTGTCCAATGCACAGAATGAAATAGGAACGAATTCTTATTTCCAGACAGGAATCAAAGGAAAATTTCATACCGGTGCAGTGGAACATCATATGTCCCTTGCCGTTGACCGCTCCGGCGCTAAATATTGGAATGACACAAATAACAGCGTGAAAGGGAATATTATAGGCAATCTTTATGACGGTACGGCCTATACAAACAGTTTCTATATCCCTCAGCTCCGGAAAGCAAAACTTTCCTGGTCGGAAATCAATACAGGCATTACACTGGCCGATTCTCTTACCTACGGGAAATGGGACGTCCTTTTGGCAGTTTCCAGAAAACACGAACATTTTAGAAATGAGATCAAAGGGCAGCTCATACGGAATGATGACTGGCTCCCGACTTTTGGAATTACCTACAAAGCAAATGATCATCTTTCTTTTTATGCGGGACAGACGGAAAGTCTTTCCAGAGGCGGTGTTGTTTCCAATGACAACAAGTATGTCAACCAGGGAGAAACTTTGGCACCGTCGGTGAGCAGGCAGAAAGAAATCGGTGTGAAGTATAAATATGGCGGACTTCTCACCACTTTGAGCTATTTCTATATCGATCAGGAAAATGTCATTGATATAGATGTGGGAGGCGGTAAGTACCGCCGCGCTGCTGACGGGAGAGACAAGTTCAAAGGCGTGGAATGGACAGTCAATGGGAAATTGGCACCGAAATGGACAGTGACCGGCGGGCTGATGTATATTGACGCCAAGCGGGATAAAACGCAGGGCGGGAAAAACGACGGCCGCTTCGTTAACGGCGTGGCAGACTGGAGCGGTGTGCTGGGACTCGTTTACGAACCGAACGACAGCCTGGGAATCATAGGGAGAGTCGTCTGGAATGACGCTGCCTACATTGATAATTCCAATGCACCGTCAGGAAAAACAAAAATTCCGTCTTACACCACCTTTGACCTGGGTGTGAATTACAAAACACATTTGGGCGGAATTCCCGTATCTTTAAACGCTATGTGCTACAATGTGACAAATAAAGATTACTGGATGGGGAGAGGGAGTTCCACCACTTTCGGATTATCCATGCCGAGGACATTCATGCTCTCCGCCCGATTCGAATTCTGATTTTACCCGGGTGAGTAAATTTAATAAAATCAAAAGGAACGATACCATCTTATAGATAAAGTATGGTTCCTTTTTAATTTGTGCGGTTTATATTTGAAATAAAATCAATTACAAAAAATATTTCATGAAAATAAATACAAAATTGATTAACTATAATTAAAGTAGTAGTATGTAATTATTAATGCTTCATGCTGCTTTGTGGATGCCAGCGGGTCATATACGCAGGGCGCGGTGGAAATGGAAACAGGGATACATTTTTTATCGCGCCGCAGAGACCTTATAGAGCAGCAGAAAAGCACAATCAGTTGTTCCGTCTGAGGAGGAAAAGATGAAAAAGGGAAAGATTCTTGCAGCGCTTGCGGCAATCATGATGGTATCCGGGGCAAATGTGCCAATTATGGCGGAGGTAAGCCAGCTGGACGAGGTGGTCGTAGAAGCGGACCGTTATCGTCAAAATGGAAATGAAAGTGTTATTAAACCATTGGGGGTTGTAGCGGACCAGGTCCAGAATGTAGGGCTCTTAGGAGAAAAGGATGCCTTGGAGACACCTTTTAACAGCATGACATTGACGCGGAAAGATTTGGATTATTTCGGAAGCCCTGAAAAAGGACCGACAGACATGCTTACCTTGAATCCTGCCGTGAGAGATGCTTCGAGTAATCTTTACAATGATGTTTCTATCCGCGGTTTTAACCTGAACGGGCATAATATGTATTTGAACGGTATACAGGGGATGCTTGACCAGCAGCACGCTGCCGATATTTATATTGATAAGGCAACGGTAATAGCAGGGCCGAATCTTGGCATTGTAGGGACGCCGAACCGTGAAAACTTAGGGGGTACTATTCTGTTTACTTCTAAAAAGGCGCAGGCGGAACCGAACCTCGATCTGACTTTGGCTTATCAGGGCGGGAAATCATTTAAAGAAGCTGTTGATTTCGGTACCCGGTTCGGACAGAATCAGCGCTGGGGCATCCGTGTCATGACGGATAATATACAGGGAGAAACGGCAATTGACGGAGATAAGCTGACGCAGCGGGATTTCTTCGTGAATATTGACCAGAAAACAAAAAAGAGCAGGACAAATCTGCTTGTCGGATATAATTATGCAGATCAGAAAGGGGCGCAGTTTACCTGGAATTTCAATGAATATAATCAGCCTAAGGGAAGCCGCCTGCCCAAGGCGCCTGATAACGGACGCAGCTACTTGCCGGAGTGGACGAATAATGAATATGATAACTGGATCGCCACATTGAATCATGAACAGATATTAAGTGATCATACCACGGCATTCTTTAATGCAGGATATCATCGCGAAGACTGGTATGGCTACCAGTATGGCACGCCGCGTCTTCAAAATGAGAACGGGGATTATACTGTTCATCCGGAAAACTATCCGCTGGCAGTAACAACGAAGTATTTTGGCGGCGGCATCAAAGGTAAGTTTAATCTGGGCTTGACAAAGCATAACTATGTATTAAGCGCGGATCGGGTGATGTATGACAACTATGGCGGAACGAATAAGAAGTGGGGCAATAACGGTGAAATCCTTCTACGCGGGAATATGTATACCGGATATATGGATGATTCACAGTATTATATGTATCCTCATGAACAAGGAAGTGCGCCGTGGAGTTCTTCCCAGTTTGTTACGGGATGGCATATATCGGATGATATTTCCATGTTTGATGACAGATTAAATGTGATTGTCGGGCTTCATGGGCATCATGCAAAACAAATCAAGAAGAATGGGGAGAATAAAAAATACCATGGCGTAAATCCCACATTCGGCCTGAATTATAAAATCTCCGAAAATTTCTCCGTATATGCCAGCCATGCAGAAGATTTCATGATCGGCCGTGTTGTGGGCGCCGGATATAAAAACTCCGGAGAAACATTGGATCCCGGCAAGACAAAACAGAATGAATTCGGTTTTAAATATAAAGTGGGGGATATGCTCCATACTTTAAGCTTCTTTAAGATCGAACAGCCCAACTTCGGAAGGACAGAAGATAATTATTACGGTATTTTCGGCAAACAGAAGAATAAAGGCTTTGAATATGCTTTCTCCGGCGCGCTTGGCAGGAAGCTTGATTTAATCGGCGGTATTGCTTATGTCGACGCTAAACAGGCAGGGACGGGAAAGAAAGCAAACGGAGTGCCGAAATGGTCCGGTACGGCGGCTCTCATTTATAAGCCGACAGAACGGCTGAATATTCTTGGACGGGCGACTTATCAGGGATCATCCTGGATTATCAATGAAAAGTACAAAGTACCGTCTCATGTTCTTTTCGATCTGGGCGCAACGTATGAGGCCGATGTCCGCAATACGCCGATTACTTTTAAGGCGATGCTTTATAACGTATTTGGGAAAGATTATTGGAGTGCCCGCGCGGGGAATAGTACTGTCGTACTCGGTACGCCTCGTACGTTCATGCTCTCCGCCACTCTTCATTTGTAAAATGTGCAGAGGCGGAACGGCCTGAATTTCTTTTGAAGGAATTAATACTTGGGTGTCAGTTGTTTTGGGAATAAGGAGAATCGTATGCAGTACAGAAAATATCTGTCCGTCAGCGGACTGGCGGTGATTGCCGTTTCTGTACTGCTTTTTTCATGCCTTGCAGGATTGATGCTCGGATATATTCCGTTGTCTTTTCCCGAAGTGCTTGGCGCGCTGGCAGGATGTGACGGAGCGGCAGCAGATATAGTCCGTGATCTCCGATTGCCCCGGATCATCCTCTCGGCAGCCGCCGGAATGGGACTTGCACTTTCCGGTGTCGTTATGCAGGCGATGTTCAGAAATCCGATGGCAAGTCCTTACATTATGGGTATCTCTTCAGGAGCCTCACTGGGTGCTGTTGCCGCCGTGTTTTTGGGAATCGGCTCGGCTTGGGGCGCAGGTGGTGTCGGACTGGGTGCTTTTGCAGGTGCTTTGCTGATGTCTGTCATACTTGCAGGGGTTATTGGAAAGAAAAGCGGTACGTCTTATATTCTTATCGTAGGGGTGGCGCTTGGCGCTGTCTGCAGCGGAATTACGGGCGTGATTATTTATTCGGGCGCAGCGTCTTCCGGCATAGATGTGACGCTGTACTGGATGATGGGAAGTGTTGCTTTTGCCAAGACGGATCACGCCGTTTTTCTTTTAATGATTGTCATTGCCATATCCGCTTTTTTCCTCCGGCAGTCGCGGATACTGAATCTGATGCTTCTCGGAAGGGAAGGGACATTGCCCTTGGGCAGGGACCTGATGCCCTTCTTTCGGCTGTATATATTAGTCAATGCACTTTTGGTGGGATGTATCGTGATGGAGGCGGGGCTCATCGGCTTTGTCGGGCTGGTGGTTCCCCATTTCGTGAGATCCTTTATAGGGGCAGATCATAAAAAGCTGGTGCCCTTAGCTGTTTTATGCGGAGGTATTCTCACGGTGTGGGCGGATATTCTTGGACGGGTCCTTGTCACGGGAGCTGATGTACCCCTGGGGGTCACTTTGGGACTGATTGGTGCGCCGCTTTTTATTTATATGCAAGTCCGGAAATCCTATAACTTTGGAAAGGAGCCGTCATGAATATCTGTGTCCGCCATCTTTTTGCGGGATATGGAAATAAAAAAGTATTGGAAGATGTGGATATTTCTTTTCCATCCGATCAATTGACCGGCTTAATCGGGCCGAATGGGAGCGGAAAGAGTACGCTGCTGAAATGTATCTATCGCGTTATGAAACCTTCGGCAGGACAGATTTTCGTGGGAGATAAAAATATAGGGAAGCTTTCCTATAAAGAAAGCGCGAAACAAATCGCTGTCTTGGCACAGCATCATGGAACGGGTTTTGATTTGAGCGTGGAAGATGTCGTTCTTATGGGGCGTACTCCATACAAAGGCATTGCGGAAGGGGACAATGCGGAAGACATTGCCATAGCCGAAAGATCCATGGAAGAGACCGGCGTGGTTGACATGGGCAGCCTCAGTTTCATACAACTTTCCGGCGGCGAGCAGCAGCGTGTCATGCTGGCACGGGCTTTGACCCAGGAAACGTCCTGTCTGATTCTTGATGAACCGACCAACCATTTGGATATAACCTACCAGCTGCAGATCATGGACTTGATTACATCAAGAAATATGACAGTCATTGCCGCTATCCATGATTTGAATATTGCTGCCATGTACTGTGACCATATCGTGGCACTGCAAAATGGAAAAATAATAGCGCAAGGAACTCCACAGGAAGTTCTTACAAAAGAGAACATAAAGGCTCTTTACCATGTGAATGCGGAAATTCTTATGAGAGCGGACGGCCGTCCTGCTATTATTTATGAAAGAGGAGACAAACGATGAAAGGAGGAATCCGTACAGCAGGGTGGTCGATTGTGTTCCTTGTGCTGTCATTTTTGTCGCTCAGCTGGGGAACGGTGGAAATCACGCCGAAGGAAGCGCTGGTCTATACATGGCAGGCGGTCATCGGCATGGAGAGCGGGAATATTTCTTCCGATGTAATACAGTACCTGCGTCTTCCTCATTTTATCCTTTCTTTTGCTGTGGGATGGGGACTTGCTCTTTGCGGGACAGTCATGCAGGCGGTTATGAGGAACCCGCTTGCCGATCCTTATCTGCTGGGCATATCCTCAGGCGCCGGGCTTGGGGCGGTCATTGCCATGGCGCTGGGCGCCGATGCTTACTTGGGGGTACATGGTGTAAGTATGTGCGCTTTCTTGGGGGCTGTGGGAATTTCTTTAGCTATCCTTTTTGTTGCTTCTGCGGCGGGAAAAGGGGACAGCCTGACACTGCTTCTTGTGGGCTTTGCCATGAATGCTCTCTGCTCCGCGGCACTTAGTTTTATTATCCAGGCTATGGCGGATACTCATAAAACAAAGTCGGTCCAGTTTTGGCTGATGGGAAATATTATGGCAGACAGCTGGACGGATATCGGGATCTTGGCAGGCATTATTGCGGCAGGAAGTATTTTCTTTATGGAACAGAGAAGAATTCTTGACCTCATGCTTATCGGTGATGAGCTTTCCCTCAGTATGGGAAGGAATCTGGCGGTATACAGGAAAATATATATACTGGTTGTTGCCGTTTTAGTGGGCTCTATCGTTTACGTGGCGGGCATGGTCGGTTTTATCGGCCTAATCATTCCTCACATGGTAAGGATGGCGGCGGGAAGCGGGCACAAATCCCTTATTCCTTTGGCGGGCCTTGCAGGTGGCTGTTTCTTGGCGTGGGCTGATGTATTGGGACGCAACCTTATAAATGGTACAGAACTCCCTATCGGAATCATGGCTGCGGTCTGCGGCGCACCTTTCTTTGCATGGCTGCTTCTTGGCGGGAAGTATGGAGGCCGGCCATGAAGAAATGGATGGCGGTTACAGGCTGCATACTCCTTTTGTCAGGTTGCGCAGCAGATCCGGAGCAGGAAAAATCAGGGATACCCATTACCAATATTCAAGTGGAAAACTACTTTAACTTAGGCGAGAATGTGCAGTATTTTTCAAAAGTACCTTCCCGTGTATTGGTCATCGGGGCATCACAGACGGAGACACTTTTGGATATGGGTGTGGAAGATTCGATCCTGTGGGCGGTGAAATACGAAGATGATAAGAAGTATCCGATCAAAGACTGCAATCAGGCTGCTTTTCAGCGATTGAATTTCCTGCCGCGGCAGCAAGTGACGATGGAACGTGTATTGGATCTCGCGCCGGATTTGATCATTTCAGAAGAATCGTGGTTTTCAAAAAATCGTTTGGGAAGCACAGAGTACTGGAACGCAAAAGGTATTCATACTTTGGTGTCTCTGAATACAACCGGACCAGCCAAAACAAATCAGCCGGAAACCGTGGAGAAAGAAATAAAATACATCCGTGATTTGGGGGCGGTTTACCATAAAGAAGAGCAGGCGGAAAAGATTATAACGGCAACGATGGAGCGGTTTGAAGAAGTCCGGCAAAAAGTAAAAGGGCAAAAATCGCCGAAAGTCATGATTCTGGACTTGCTTTCCTCAACGATTTCCTATGGAAGAAATAAAATCGCCGGAGACATTGCGTCAAAACTTGGGGGCATTGTCCCGAATACAACTGCCGCTGTCAGCGATGAATTGATTATAAAAGAAAATCCGGACATTGTTTTTGTTATTACTTATGATGATGCGGAAACACGCCTGGCGCGTCTCAGAAATAAAAAAGCTTTCAGTCATCTGAATTTTGTCCGCAACGGCCGGATTTATGAAATGCCCTTGAAGTACGCTTACGGCCCGATGACAAGGGTCATCGATTCGGCAGGATATATGGCGGGGCTGATGTACCCGGGGCAGTTTGATTTCCCTAAAGAATACGATTTTCACCCCCACGATTAAGTAAGACGTGCAGGAAAGGCAGGTGTTGCGGGGGATTTATTTCATCGTACAGTTATTTGTCGGTAAAAAGAGGAGAGATGGTAAGATGAAAAAGAAACTGTTGGCTATGGCCGTTGCTGCGGCTGCCGGTGCGGCTTTATGCGGGATTACCGCTGATGCTGCTGTTTATCAATTGGATGAAATCATCGTGAATGGGGATAAGTATACCGATGATACCATTATGCCCGGGGGCAAGACGGACCGCCGTATCCACTTCGGCCTGTATGGGAATATGGATCTCATGGACGTTCCGGCCAATATTGCTTCTTATACAGAAAAGACGATTAAGCAGAACTATATTCCTGCCCGTACGTTCATGAATACGGTGACCAATAATCCGTCCATCATGGTCGGCGGTGCTTCTACCAATAATAATGTGGAACTTCAAATCCGCGGCAGTGCTTTCAATACCCACGATATGACAATGGATGGACTTCCCGGCATGATGGCCATGGGGATCATTCCCATGAACTGGGTGGAAAAAATTGACGTGGTCACAGGACCGAACATCGTTCTCAGCGGCACCGGCATCAATCAGAGTGTTTCCGGGTATATCAATTTCGTTCCTAAAATCGCAAAAGATAAACCGATTCTTGCTATTTCAGAAACATATTCCAGCCACAGACTGTTCAATCATGCCATCGACTGGGGACAGCGTTTCGGCGATGATCATCGTTACGGTATTCGGATCAATGCGGAAAGATACAGCGGAACCACCAGTTTCTCGAATGAGACGCTTCATGGAAACGATCTTTACATTCATTTTGACCAGAGAACAAAATCAAGCAATACGTCCGTCATGTATGGACATGACCATGTCATTAACCATGGTATGCCGGAAGTTTTGAACGTGATTAACAACTGGGGCGGCACCGTGACAAAACTGCCGGATCCGTCCAAAGTGGTTGAAAACTTTATGCCGACATGGTCAGATCTTTCCCACCAGCGCCACGTGTACACGCTTTCTCATGAACAGCAGCTGAATGGACATGTCACTTTCTATCTGAAAGGGGGCTATGAAAAACTGAGCTGGCCGGGCTACTACGATCAGAAACCGGTACTTCTGAATGATGCCGGCGATTACAACTTCGGCAAATGGGGATTTGGGAGTGCCCAGGACAGCAAATGGTCACGCCGCTCCCTCACTACGGGCTTCCTGTTTAACATAGATACACCATCGGTCAGCCACAAAATCAATCTTGGCTTTGAAATGCTTTCCAATGGCTGGTACTATATGAACGCCTCTGCCAAACGTTCGAAGCCCGAAGGAAATATTTATACAGGCATCTGGAAAGTTAATGACGGTGCCCCGATGCCCAGCAGCGGACCGTGGTACATCAGCAGCCGCAAAATGAACCGGAGCCTTATCCTGACAGATACTATTTCCGCCCTGGATGGAAACCTCCGAGTCATCCTGGGGGCCCGCCGCCAGAATATCCAGACGAAGTCTTTCAATACATCAGGTGCTTTGACAAAGAAATACGACAAGACGAAGACATCCCCTGCTGTCGGTGTATTATACAAACTGACACCGACCTTATCGGTGTATGGCAACTATTCGGAAGGACTCACCACCTTGTCCATACCAAGCGGTACAAAGAATGAAAAAGAAGTACTTCCTCCGGTGCAGACAAAGCAATATGAATTCGGTCTGAAGAAAGACTTTAAAGATTGGGTGACGACGCTGTCCTTCTTCCATATCAAACAGCCTACCGGCATTACAAACACTGACAACTACTATGTACTGGATGGTGAAACAAGAAACCGCGGCGTGGAATGGAATATCAGCGGCAAAGTTTCTTCAAACTTAACCCTTACCGGCGGCCTCATGCTCCTCGATGCGAAATACAAAAGAACCCAGAATGGTGCCAATGACGGCCACCGTGTCCACGGTACGCCCAAACTGAATGCCACCTTGGCGCTCGATTGGGACACCCCGGTAAAAGGACTCTCTATTAATGGACGTGTTGTCCATTTCGGCAAATCCTATGCGGATACGGGAAATAAAGTGAACGTATCCTCATGGACAAGATTTGATCTGGGCGCCACATACGATACCGAGTTGGCAAAGATACCCACCACCTTCTCCTTCAATGCGTATAACCTGTTTGACAGAAAATACTGGTCGACGGCTACGACCGTGTGGGCAGACGGCATGGTCATGCTGAACCCCGGCCGGACATACATCCTGTCCGCGACGATGCATTTCTGAAATAATTTTTCTGGACGATACCGGGTAAAACAAAAAGGAACGATACCATCGTATAGATGAGGTATTGTTCCTTTTTAGCGTCTATACAAAAAAGAACGCATCGCAAGTAACGTGACCTTTTTTATTGTGATATAGATGATTGAGATCGAACCGGTTAAGTAGGGAACCGATTTCAAAGGAACAAAGTGACGCATGAAATCGAGTGAGTCACTTATTGCGGTGAGGGGAATGAATAAAAAGAACCACATCGGACAGATGTGGTGGATTAAATGCGTGGTGGAGATAAGCGGGATCGAACCGCTGACCTTTTGAATGCCATTCAAACGCTCTCCCAGCTGAGCTATACCCCCCTGCTTTTCAAATTATAACAAAGGGAGCGGTGCTATGCAATAGGAACAAAAGAAACGGGGACTTCATTTCATGAAAAGAGGAGGCCGAGATAAAAACGAATGGATTATTGCTAAAAGATTACCTTAAAGCGTTCATATGATAAATAATATATGATATAATTTTAATAATTATTGAGTTTACGGATAACGGGAATAAATGAATTTTTAAACTGATATTATTTTTAAAGTGTGAATATGAAGGAATACGCCTATGAAGAAGATTGTTATGCTGACCTGCCCCCGTGCGGAGACCGTCTGCACCGGCGCAGGATGTTTTTCTGCATTGAATGGGCGGACCCATCGTTTTCGTGAATATGGAGATGAAGAATTGCAGGTGTCCGCCTTTATGAAGTGCAGCGGGTGCGGGCATTTTCCCCGGCAGGATAAAGGACTTGATGAAAAAATCGAGAGGATTCTGGAAATACATCCGGACGCAGTTCATTTGGGAATCTGCTGCTGCAGCGACGGGGAAAGTAAGACTCTTTGTAAAGAGGTGGAGATGATCACTGCTATTTTTAAGAAAGCGGGGATACCTGTTGTGCGGGGTACGCATTCTGTTTTTTAAGAAGATTCCTTATTTTCCTGCGGTCGAAACAAGGTCAGGCCGGCAGGAAAATGGAATATAAGATTTTCACAGGTGGTTAGTGATTAAAGAAAGGAGGAAGTTATGAGAAAATGGCTTTTGGCTTTCGCTGCTCTGATTTTGTCTTTATGCTTGTCTCCTATGGCTTTTGCTGCGGAACATTCGACAGATACGATGATCTTGGATTGGCGTACGGAAAAGGTCTGGATGGAGCATGGAGAGCTTTGCGTGCGGGGAACATTTTATAACAGGCGAAGTGATTTGACGGTTACAAAACTTGATGAAATGATTCTCCAGATTACTTTTACAGGAACTGATGGTAAAACATTTCAATTCATCGGGCATCCGAAAAGACTGCCCATGTTGAAATTACCGGCCAACGGAAGTAAAAAAGTCACTTTTAATTTCGGGCCCTTTTCAGGGGAATGGAAAGACTGGGCTACGAAAGAAGATTATTCATTCAGTTATATTAATGGTTCAAGATGGTAAAGCTCAGAGGAGAGAGTATTCATGAAAAAAGGTATGAAATCAGCTTTTGCCGCCACGCTGGCGTTGACGGCCTGTTTTGGCGGAATTTCCGCATATGCCGCCCACGATGAAAATTTGAATGTGTATACGCTGGATACGGTGGTTGTAGAAGCGGATAAGACAAAGAATAAATTCGGGGACACGATTACGGAACAGTCTTATTACCGTACGGGCGGCGACGTGAAAGTTATCACCCGCGAAGAACTTGATAAACGCCATTACACTGATGTGACGGAAGCGATTAAACGTATTCCGGGGATCACTTTCCAGAATCCCGGCTACCGCGGCGGGGAATATGGGTACCAATTTTATAATAATGGGATTTCTATTAATGGCGACACCCGTGTGGTTGTCTTGGTTGATGGCCGCCGTGTGGATAATGCGGCCAGTTCCCGCATTGATTCTTCCAGTGCAGCGGGAAGCAAGTCGACCGGGGTCAATCTTGACCAGGTTACGAATATGGAAAATGTGGACAAGATTGAAGTAATTAAGGGACCGGGCGCCTCTGTATACGGTGATGATGCTACAGGCGGCGTCATCAATATCATTACAAGAAAGGGAGGCAGGGATTCGCAGGGAAGTATTGACCTTGCCACGGGTTCATGGAAAAAACACCATTATGCGGTCAATTATTCCGGTTCCGCCGGTGATGACCGTTCCTGGCACTACTTTATTTCCGCGAATCGTGATATGTCGGGGGATACGAAGTATCATGACGCGTTCAGCGATACGGACGGGCGGTTGGAAGGATCCCGCTGGAAAGAAGACGGTGTCAATGTACGGCTTGATAAGGATTTCAGCGATACCCAAAATTTGAAAATCTGGTACAATTTCCGCCAGGGCAAAGACGGCTATCCGATTGCCGTGCCTAATCAGAAATACATGAATCCTTCCGATTGGGCAAATATTATTTCCAGAGCGACAATCGGTGGTTTCTTTGATACAGCGGAGCACGCGGCGAAAGGGAAAGATTATAAGTCTGACGGTGTGGTTAATCTTGCCGACATGAATGATAATACGACCTATTTCCTTGGGAAAAGGATGTCCGGTGATATGAAGAATCCGGGGTACCATAATTTGTATTCTTTGGATGGGAATTATGGTTCTTTCAGCCGGTTTAAGAATAATGATCTGGATATTGTTTACACTTTTAACAAAGACAACGGCATGGACAGTTTTATCCGTTTTTACAACCAGACTCATAGGCTGTCTAATCGTGATGTGTACCATTGGTATAGATATGGCGGAACCAAGCAGGCGATTGAAGCTTTCAAAAGATTATATCCCAGTGGGGCGACCGGAGCGCAGATTAAAGAATGGATTAAAGAGAATCTGGCACCTTTCACAGGAAATAAGGAATTGTTGAAGAAGTGGATCGCCGATACCGGCGGATATGCTACGGAACCGAACAGCTGGTATGAAGAAAAGAACCGTGGAGTCCAGCTCCAGTATGCGAAGAGTATCGGTAAACATGATGTTATCGCTAATGTGACTTATGACAAAGCAAAAAATTATGCTTACAGGGTCAATCCGGCAACCGGTGAAAAACGGTCTTCCAGTGTAGAACGGGAAACGGTACGTACCTATGTCCAGGATAAAATTCATTTAACGGATAAATGGGATCTTACTCCTTCGCTTCGTTATTCCCATTACAGTGATTATAAAGAATCTACCGGCGGAAACGGTGCGGGAAATACGAATGACTTCAACTATTCTCTGAATACGGAGTATATGTTTAATGACAAGGTCGGCATGTACCTTGGCTGGACGAAGGTGTTCCGTCCGCTTCGCCAGGGGGACTATACAACGACGGACTATGTATTCAATGCACCGCTGAAAGACGAAGAAGGAAATGTATATACCTTCGGAATTCATTATGATATCAGTGACAGAACGACGGTGGCGCTCCATTACGATTGGACAAAGATGAAGAATGCTATTGCCACGCTTCCTGTTTTAGATCCGAACTCCGGTGATTTCCTTTCGACCCCAATCAATGCAAAGGAAGATAAGCAGTCTATCAATCTGACTTTGGATCACCAGTTGAATAAGCATGTAACGTTGAGCGCTTCCTATTCTCATATGAAAGATAAGTGGAAGTCGAAAGATGGATGGACACTGGGGCCGGAATCGGGATGGGATCCTGATGATATTAATACGAGTATCAACCATCTGCGCCCCCAAAATCATTACGCATTGAATGTTTCTTATGAGAATGCAAGATTCTATACGGGACTTCTGCTCAATTATTATACCGGCTGCAGCGGACTGGCCTTCACAGATAACAGATTCCTGATTCTCGACTGGAATGCGAATTATGAATTTGCTAACGGTATTACTGCTTATGTAACAGTGGGCAATCTGACGAATGAATCTTATGAAACGTCCTACAACAGTTGGAACGGGATTGGAAGCTCTGCTATGCCGGGCAGGTACTTCATGGTGGGGACGAAGTATAAATTCTGATCTGCTATTTGAATAGAATCACACGAAACGCGTCATGCTTCGGCGGGCGCGTTTTTACATGCGGCTTTTTTATAAGGAATAGAAGAGAAATTCCTGTTTTGCACACAAAGTTTTTCAGATTTTTGATGAAATATTTTAGATTTTTAGTAAAATTTGGAGAAAATAATCAATTTTTTTAAGATTTGCTATTGGCAGCAGGCAATAAAATGTATTACAATAAAACAAAATAATAAGAAAATGTTTACGCAATGGTGCAGGTGGGTGAAAAGAGGAATCTGATGAAGTATTTTTATCCGGCCATTTTTACCTTGGATAGAAAAAAGAATGAATTCCGCGCGGTGTTTCCTGATTTGACAGGGTGTGCCGTGAAAGCGGAATCTATGGCGGAGGCTGCGCGGAAAGCGCGGGAAGCTCTCGGTATGGCTCTTATGGAACTGGAAGAAAAGGGAATCGAGTTTCCGGCGGCCTCTGATGAATGCGCTCTTCAGCGTGCTTATCCCTACTGCCAGGTGGGCGTGGTGCTTTTGGATATGGATGTGTACCGCGCATATCGCGAGTATCGGATGGAACAGGCGGAATTGGATTCTGCTGAATGGGCGGAAAAATCTAAACGCCGCCGCCTTACACTGTTTCAGAGAGTTTTTGGAGGCAGATAGGAAGACAGAAGAGGCCTGTGCGGGTCTCTTTTTTTGTGTCTGCTGCCATTTTTGTGCAGCAAGGTGGAAAATGAAGCGGTCAGTCCGCCTTGTATACTATTTTGAAATCAGGTTATAATAATCACATTGAATTTCAGTCGGCCGAAGGGCCGTTTTGAAATAAGACCGCGGCAGATATTTAAAACAGCAGTTTGTTGAAATTGATTTCATAAAGGAGTCTTATGTCTGATTTTCTTGATTGGAGTACTTTGATTTACCGTGCGCCGGCGCTTTTGATTGCCATGGCGCTTCATGAATATGCCCATGCGTATGTATCGGACAGTCTGGGAGATCCCACGCCGTCCATGCAGGGGCGGCTTACGGCGAATCCTCTGGTTCACTTGGATATGGTGGGGCTTATGCTTCTTGTAATCTGCGGTTTCGGCTGGGCAAAACCGGTGGAGATCAATCCGAATTATTATAAGAATTTCAGAAGCGGCGTGATGAAGGTTTCTTTTGCCGGGCCGGGGATGAATCTGCTTATTTGTTTTCTGGCGGAGTGCATTATGCTGCTGATGATGAAGCTCGGGCTTTTAACGGCGGGGCAGCCGGGGCATTTATTTCTTTATTGGATTATGCTGTACAATGTGTGGTTCGCATTTTTTAATTTGATTCCCGTGCCGCCGCTGGACGGTTCCAAAATTTTGGAAATGGTGCTTCCCGGCAAATTGGCTTTTGCATTCCACAATTTCAGTTACCGTTACAGTTTCCTTCTTTTACTGTTCCTGGTTTTCAGCGGCATGATAGGACGGATTATTAATCCGCTGGCGCAGTTTTACACGGGGACGACGATCCGTCTGATTGCTTCTGTGCTGCAGATGTAATGCAGAAAGGTATGTTATGTCTTTAACGTGGACGGTTTTTGAAATACTGGGGACTGTGGCGTTTGCATTTTCCGGGGCGACTGTAGGACTGGCAAGGGGGATGGATGTTTTCGGCATTGCGCTCTTGTCTGTGGTGACCGCGGTGGGAGGCGGTATCCTCCGCGATGTGCTGGCGGGCATATTTCCACCTTTTGCCCTGCGCGGACCGGATGGGATTGTACTCGCGCTCGTGACGGCGGCAGCGGTGTGTATCGGTTTCCGGTATTTCCGGGGACCCCATCGGGGACGGAAACTTGTCCTTTTTGCTTATCGCGTTTCCGATACGGCAGGGCTTGCTGCGTTCACGGTGACCGGTGTGATAACGGCGATCCACAGTTATCCCGGCTACCGGTATGTGCTTCCCGTTCTGCTCGGGCTCATTACAGCGGTGGGGGGCGGTATTCTTCGTGACGTGCTGGCGCAGAAAGTTCCTGTGGTATTGTATGAAGATGTGTATGCCATGGCTTCGGTGCTCGGGGGTATTGTTATCTGCGTTCTGTATCCGCTTACAGGGATTGTATATGCATCGTGGAGCGGGTTCGGCGCGGTTCTTCTTCTCCGCATCTGCGCGATCCTTTTCGGGTGGAGACTCTATCATCCCGCAAGGACGCACGGCAGCGGAAGCGGATCGCGGGAATGAAAGCCGGCAGATCGTTTTTGATCACCTGACAGCCGGTAAGAGTATTTTCATAATTTTTATAAACGGTGAAATAAGAGGAGGCTCATGGTGATGGGGAGACGGATTTGCAGTGAACGGAATATTCTTATCTGTCTTTATCTGACTATATTCCTCCTTCCTTTAAGCTCTTGGCTCTTTTATCTCACTCTTGTTCCGGCGGCATTGCTTTCTGTGGGGGACATATTCCTTACGAAACGGAAAATCAATTATGGCGGCAAGTGGGGATGGTTTGGCGGGGGCTTTTTAGTCTGCTCGTTTTTATCTGTTTCCGGTGCGGCAGACTTCTTTTTTTCTATTTTTAACTGGTGCTTTCTGCCCTTGGCGTATGCGTTTCTTTATGTGCTTATCTCTACATACTTTGCGGGAGAGGAAGAAAAGAGGAAAGCGCTTTATGTCTTTTTGGCGGGTGCCGTCTGCGTTGTCATCTGGGGATTTATACAGTATGCCGATGCGGGATGCATGGCGAGAGACCTGAATGCCGAAGGATGGGTGGATCCCGAGAGGTTTCCTCTTCTGCGGCGGCGCATGTTTTCCACTTTGGGGAATCCGAATCTTTTCGGCGCTTACCTTTTGATGCTTATCAGTGTGTTTGCGCCTTTTGCTCTGGGGGAAAGAAATAATAAGAGAAAAATACTGCTTGCCGGATTTCTTTTTATTCTTTCCGTATGCCTGGCGCTGACCTATTCCCGGGGGTCATGGATCAGTCTGGCAGGGATAGTTCTAGGCCTTGCGGTCTTTTATGATAAGCGGTTCGGTCTGGTGTTTCTGGCGGGGCCTCTTATTTTATTTTTTTACCATGGACAGGTGGCGGAGCGCTTTATTTCTCTTTTTTCCGGCGAGGATACATCGCTTTCACTTCGCCTGGCTTTGTGGGAAAGTACGATAGCCATGATTGAGGAACATCCTCTGCTTGGGGTCGGCTGGGGGAATTACTGGCTGGCTTATCCGGAGTACAACTTTTTTATAGAGGACGCGGATGTCGTTATTTTCCACGCCCATGATATGTACATCCATATCCCTGCGGAAGTGGGCATTCCCGGCGGCATTTTGTACTTCCTTTTCTTCTTCGGGCAAGGGGTGATGTCATGGCGGATTTGGCGCAGAGGGAAAGGGACTATGAAACTTTTCGGGTTGTCAGGCATGCTTCTTGTTTTGTCGGCAGCCATAGACGGGATCGGAGATTATGCGTTTTTCAGCTGCCCGGTTTCCTGCTGCTTCTGGGCGTTGTCTGCGCTTTGTGTTTCAGAAGAAAGACGGGGTGCGGCAGGGTAAATCAATTATGCGGATCCAAGTACATATAAAAATGTATTTGTCCAATAGGAAAAATTTATAATCCCTGTTAGGGAATTTTGAGAAAGGATAAACGCTCTTTATGGGATTTTATCCGTAAAAGTATGCTATAATAAACAAGGTAATGAGCCAGGGAGGGTTGCTTTACAGCGCCTTCATTCCGAGCTGCTTTGATGAAGTTTGGAGGGAGGACTACCGGGCTAAAGGTTCTGCGGACTGAGAAAAATAACGAATCGTCACCGCGGGCTTTTATATTTTATTTATTTTGGGAGGATGATAGTAATGATCGACATCAACGACAGTGAATTTCTTAGCCGTATCGAGCCTAAAGAACTGCTGGACAAAGTGTGCGACGGCAAAGCGGCAGCAGCCATGATCCAGCCGGGGGATATCCTGGGAATCAGCGGATTTACACCGTGCGGCTATCCGAAAATCACGATGCATGAACTGGCTGAACGCATGAAGCAAACGCCGTTCCAGGTAGATATCTGGACGGGCGCTTCCACAGGTTCCCAGATTGATGGCGAACTGGTAGAAGTGAACGGGATCAGAAACCGTATGCCCTACCAGACTAACGGTACACTGAGAAAAGCAATCAATGCCGGCCAGATCAACTATTTCGACTTGCACCTGAGCCATGTGGCACAGCAGATCCGTGAAGGTTTCTTCACCAACGTTAAGGGAGAACATGTAACCGGTCCGGATTTTGCGGTCATTGAAGCCTGTAAAATCGTTAAGAGAGACGGCGAAATTGGTATCGTAACTACTACCGCTATCGGCAACTCTCCCGTATTCGTATCCCAGGGTAAAAAAGTCATCATCGAAGTCAATACTACCCAGCCGGTAGCATTGGATGGCATGGCTGACATTTACGAAGTGGCTAACCCGCCGCATCGTGTGCCGATTCCGATCGTTAAAGCCGGTGACCGTATCGGCAAGACCTACATTCCTGTAGATCCGGCAAAGATTGTTGCTATCGTTCCCTGTGATCTGCCCGATGTTACCCGCGCCCTGGCTCCGCTTGATGACGACGCTGAAAGGATGGGAAATAACCTGGTTGATTTCCTGAAGAATGAAGTAAAACATGGAAGACTTCCGGAAAACCTGCTTCCTCTCCAGTCCGGCGTAGGCAATGTGGCAAACGCGGTAATCAATGGCCTCGTTCATTCCGATTTCAAGAACCTATCTGTGTATACGGAAGTTATTCAGGATGGTATGTTTGATCTGATTGATGAAGGCAAAATTGATATGATTTCCGGGACATCCCTGTCCCCGTCACCGGATGGACTGAAACGCTTCTATGCCAATATTGAAAAATACAGCAAGAAGATCATCCTCCGTCCGCAGGAAATTTCCAATAACGGTGAAGTGGCCCGCCGCATTGGCGTAGTAGCTATGAATACCGCTTTAGAAATGGATATTTATGGTCACGTAAATTCCACTCACGTAACCGGTACCAAACTGATGAACGGCATCGGCGGTTCCGGAGATTTTGCCCGTAATGGCGCTCTGTCCTGCTTCTTCTGCCACAGTGTGGCTAAGGGAGGCGCTATCTCTGCCGTTGTTCCGATGTGTTCTCATGTTGATCACACCGAACATGATACCCATGTATTCATTTCTGAACAGGGTGTGGCAGATGTCCGCGGTCTTTCCCCGAAAGAAAGAGCGAAGGTTATCATTAACAATGTCGCTCACCCGACTTTCCGCGACCAGCTGATGGATTACTTTGAAAGAGCATGCGCGCTCAACGGCAACAGCCAGACTCCGCATATTCTCTCTGAAGCATTCAAGTTCCATACCAGCCTTGCTGAAACAGGCTCCATGCTTTTTAAAAAATAATTTTCCCATAATATATTCTTTACAAAAAGCATGATTGTTATATAATTGTCTATGGTGATAACTGCCGAGAGCAGAATCATACATGGATCTCGTAAGAGTTCCCCGCTGTGATGACAAGACATAATGCAGCATCACAGCGAGAGACTTTGCGGATCCATACCAATGAAGGCGATTGTCCGCGAAATACAGATGAGAAGAGCTTAAAAGCCGCAATCTGATATTTCTCTAAGGATAAGAACTTTCCTAATTTTACTTATTTTTTAGGAGGAAGATGAACTTATGGCAAACGAATCCCTGAAAGCCAAACTCGAAGCATACGAAGCTGCTTGCGCTAAATCTTACGCAAAGACTCCGGAAAGAGCCGGCTTAAAACACAATAAGGTGTATACACCTCTTGATATCGAAGGTTTCGATTATGAAAGAGATCTCGGAATTCCCGGCGATTATCCGTACACCCGCGGCGTACAGCCGACCATGTACCGCGGTCGTCTTTGGACCATGCGTATGTATGCAGGCTTTGCTACCGCTGAAGAATCCAACAAGCGTTATCGTTATCTGATTGAAAACGGCGGCTCCGGCCTGTCCTGCGCATTCGACCTTCCGACCCAGATCGGCTATGACTCTGATGACAAAATGGCTATCGGCGAAATTGGTAAGGTAGGCGTAGCAATCGATACCCTGAAAGATATGGAAATCCTTTTCGATCAGATTGATTTGGGCAAAGTTTCCACATCCATGACAATCAACGCACCGGCATCCGTACTGCTGGCTATGTACATCGCAGTTGCTGAAAAGCAGGGCGTACCGGCTGATCAGCTCCGCGGCACTATTCAGAACGATATTCTGAAAGAATACGCAGCTCGCGGAACCTATATTTTCCCGGTTAAACCGTCCATGCGTCTGATTACCAACATTTTTGAATACTGCTCCCAGAATGTACCGAAGTGGAACACCATTTCCATTTCCGGCTACCATATCCGCGAAGCAGGCTCCACCGCTGCTCAGGAAATCGCTTTCACCATCGCTGATGGTATCGCCTACATCGAAGCAGCTCTGAAAGCCGGTCTGAAAATCGATGATTTCGCAGGCCGTCTGTCCTTCTTCTGGAACGCTCACAACAACGTACTTGAAGAAGTTGCTAAATTCCGTGCATCCCGTCGTCTCTGGGCATCCATTCTGAAAGAACGTTTCCATGCTCAGAAAGCCAAGTCCATGATGCTTCGCGTTCATACCCAGACTGCAGGCTCCATGCTGACTGCTCAGCAGCCGAACAACAACATCGTTCGTGTTGCTCTTCAGACAGCAGCGGCAGTTATGGGCGGAACACAGTCCCTCCATACAAACTCCCGTGATGAAGCTCTTGCGCTGCCGACCACTGAATCCGTAACCATCGCTCTGCGTACACAGCAGATCGTTGCTTATGAATCCGGTCTGGCTGACGTAGTCGATCCGCTGGGCGGCTCCTACTATGTAGAAGCTATGACCAACGCTATCGAAGCTGAAGCAAGAGAATACATCCGCAAGATTGATGAAATGGGCGGCGCTGTAGAAGCTATCGATAAAGGTTATATCCAGAAAGAAATCCAGGAATCTGCTTATGCATGGCAGATGGCTGTTGAATCCGGCGAAAGAACAATCGTTGGCGTCAACAAGTTCACCATGGAAGAAGCTCCGGTTGAAGGCCTCCTGAAGGTTGACGCATCCGCAGGCGAATTCCAGAAGAACAAACTGGCTAAAGTTAAGGCTGAACGTGACAACGTAAAGGTTCAGGAAGAATTGGCTAAGCTGGAAGTTGCAGCTGCTGATGAAAACGTCAACCTGATGCCTGTCATCCTTGACTGCGTACGTGCTTACTGCTCCCTCGGCGAAATTTGCGGCGTTCTCCGCAAAGTATTCGGCGAATACAAAGCACACAACACCCTTTAATCCTAACTAAAATTTCTGGAGGTATATAACTATGGCAGAAAAACGTATCAGAGTACTCGTTGCTAAACCGGGTCTTGATGGACATGATCGCGGTGCAAAAGTAGTTGCCCGCGCACTTCGCGATGCAGGTATGGAAGTTATTTACACAGGTCTTCGTCAGACTGTAGCTCAGATTGTTGAAGCGGCAGATGCGGAAGACGTTAATGTTGTAGCACTGAGCCTTTTGTCCGGTGCTCACAACACCCTGTTCCCGGAAGTAGTAGAAGCACTGAAAGCTAAGGGAATGGAAGATGTTCTCGTTATCGGCGGCGGCGTAATTCCTGCCGGTGATATCCCAGGTCTGAAAGCAGCTGGCGTAAAAGCCATCTTCACTCCCGGCACACCGACCAAGGAAATTATCGACTGCATCAAAGCTAACGTATAATTGACATTTTCTTCTATCCAATAGAAGCTTAATAGTTGCACGGGGCTGCATTTGCTGTAGCCCCATGCCGCTATTATTTACTCTTAAAAAGGCGGTGTATCCATGGAATTCTCAATGAAAAATTTTTGGGACGGTTCCAGACGTGCCTTAGCGAGAGCAATAACCATCGTTGAAGACGAACGTGATGGCTGGGAAGATATCATGAAAGAAATCTACCACCATACCGGTCGTGCACAGGTCATCGGTATCACTGGTGCACCTGGTGCGGGTAAGAGCACACTTTCAGATGCGCTGATTAAACAGTACAGGAAACAGGGAAAAACAGTCGGTATTGTTGCTATTGACCCGACTTCTCCATTCTCCGGCGGAGCTATTCTTGGCGACCGTATCAGAATGAATGACCTCACACTGGACGAAGGTGTATATATCCGCAGTATGGGTACTCGCGGCAGTCTTGGCGGTTTGTCCAGAAAGACTACCGATGCGGTAAAACTGATGGATGCTTTCGGTCTCGATGTTATTTTCATCGAAACAGTAGGCGTAGGGCAGTCGGAAGTAGATATCGTCAAGAATGCGGATACAACACTCGTTGTGCTCGTACCCGGACTGGGTGACGATATTCAGGCGATTAAGGCAGGCATCCTTGAAATCGGGGATGTATTCTGCATTAATAAATGTGATCGTGACGGCGCGGACCGTCTGAATGTTGAAATCGAAATGATGCTCGATTTGGGTGAGGCCCAAAACTGGCGTCCTCCTATTGAAAGGACGATTGCAAACAAGGACGAAGGCGTCGCGGACGTTGTCAACTCTCTTAATTCCCATCGTAAATATCTTGAAGAATCCGGCTTGCTGGAAGAACGCAGACGTGAACGCGCCCGCACTGAGATGGTAGAGATGATCCACGACCGCATTTCCCGTTATGTTATGGAAGATATCGTACAGACGGGTAAATTTGCTGACTACGTAGAACAAGTCTATGAAAGAGAAAATGATCCTTTCACAGTCGTTGATTCTATCGTGGGAAATATATTTAAATAATTCAAAGGAGGAATTATTATGGCATTCAAAGTATTATGTGTAGACCATGTCGGCGTAGCTGTTAATGATCTGGCGCTGATCAAGAAGCAGATGAAAGATCTGCTGAACCTTGAACCGTCCCTTCCGGACGAAACGGTAGAAGAACAGCATGTAACGACAAGCTTCTTCAAACCGTCCGCACAGAGCGAAGCATGTGAACTGGAATTCCTGGGTTCCACAACTCCGGACGGCCCGATTGCCCGCTATATCGCGAAGAACGGCGGCAAGAATGGCTTCCAGCATGTAGCTCTTCGCGTAGACAACATTGTCGAAGCGCTTGCTGCACTTCCGGAAGAAGCAAAGCTTGACAAACATTGGAGAGTTGGTGCTGGCGGCTGCCACATCGCATTTATGCACCCGAAAGTTACCGGCCTTTTGCTGGAACTGACCGAACGCCCCGGCGGCCCGTCTTTCTAATAGCATAAGGATCGGTCCCTATGCTATAATAGGGACGTCCCTGTAAGGGACCAATATTTTTGGAGGTGTAAGAATGGCAACTGTTGCAGAAAGAATTGAACTTCTTCACAATAACCTCGCACACGTAGAGGCTATGGGTGGAGAAAAACGTGTTGCAAGCCAGCACGGAAAAGGCAAGCTGACTGCCCGTGAAAGAATTGCTCTTCTCTTTGATGAAGGTTCTTTCGTGGAAGTCAACGCACTCGTTAAATCCCGTTGCTACAACTTCGGTCAGGAGAAGAAAGATCTCCCCGGCGAAGGTGTTGTTACCGGTTATGGTACCGTAGACGGAAGACTTGTATTTGCATTCGCCCAGGACTTCACGGTAGAAGGCGGCTCCCTTGGTGAAATGCACGCTGCGAAAATCGTTCATGTAAACGAACTGGCTCTTAAAGTCGGTGCTCCTTGCGTAGGCCTGAATGATTCCGGCGGAGCCCGTATCCAGGAAGCAGTAGATGCTCTTTCCGGCTATGGCAAGATTTTCTGGTGCAATACCATTGCATCCGGCGTTATTCCTCAGATTTCCGCAATCATGGGGCCATCTGCAGGCGGCGCTGTATATTCCCCGGCACTGACCGACTTCATCTACATGGTAAAAGGCACCTCTCAGATGTTCCTGACAGGACCGGCAGTAGTTGAATCCGTAACCGGCGAAAAGATTACCGCTGAAGCTCTCGGCGGCGCTATGACTCACAACCGTACATCCGGTGTTGCCCAGTTTGCAGCTGAAAATGACGAAGACTGCATTAAACAGATTCGTTACCTGCTTTCTTTCCTGCCGAGCAACAATATGGAAGATGCACCGATTGTTGAAACCGGAGATGATCCGACCCGTACAGATGAAAGTCTGGATACCCTTATGCCGGAGAACTCCAATGCACCATACGATATGTATGATGTAATCAAGTCCATCGTTGACAACGGTGAATACTACGACGTAGCTAAGGAATGGGCTAAGAACATCATTACCTGCTTCTGCCGTATGGATGGACAGACCGTAGGCATTATTGCCAATCAGCCTAACTTCATGGCAGGCTGCCTTGACTACAATGCTTCCGACAAAGGCGCCCGTTTCATTCGTTTCTGCGACTGCTTCAATATCCCGGTTCTGAACATTGTCGATGTTCCCGGCTTCTTGCCCGGCAAGCAGCAGGAATATGCAGGTGTAATCCGTCACGGAGCTAAGATGCTGTTTGCGTACTGCGAAGCAACAGTTCCGAAGATTACCCTGATTCTCCGTAAAGCATACGGCGGTTCCTACATCGCCATGTGTTCCCGTGAACAGGGGGCTGACCAAGTATTCGCTTGGCCGACCGCAGAAATTGCCGTTATGGGACCTGCCGGCGCAGCAAACATTATTTTCAAGAAGGATCCGCAGAAAGAACAGCGTACACAGGAATATGTTGATGAATTTGCAACTCCTTACAAAGCTGCAGAACGCGGCTATGTAGACGCAGTTATTGATCCGAGAAATTCTCGTCCGGTAGTTATCAATGCTCTGAAGATGCTTGCTTCCAAACATGAAGTACATCCGGCTAAGAAACACGGAAACATTCCGCTGTAATATATATTTACACATTGATAATATTTGAAAGGATGGGTTTGGATGAATAACGATACAGTTATGTATATCGCGGTAGCAGCTGCCGTTCTGGCAGTCATTGCCCTGATCATGATCTGCCAAGTACGTTCATCTCTCAATCAGTCCGCAGCACCGGCTGCAGCTCCTAAAAAAGCGGCACCGGCAGCAGCTCCAAGAGCCGCTGATAATGGTGCTGTTGTAGCAGCCATTGCAGCAGCAATCGTTGCTATAGGCGGCGGTGAAATCGTTTCTATCCGCCCGGCAGCAAGACCTGGCTGGACCACAGGCGCCCGCATTGCAGGTGTTTCCGGAAACCAGCAGTTCTAATTGAAAGTTGAAAGTACAAAATTAGGAGGAAGAACAATGAGAAAATTTACCGTAACAGTTAACGGCCAGGATTACGATGTAGTAGTTAAAGACAGCGGCGCAGCAGCAGCCCCCGCAGCAGCAGCACCGGCGGCAACTCCCGCACCGGCAGCAGCACCCGCACCGGCGGCAGCTCCGGCTCCGGCACCCGCTCCAGCAGCAGCTCCCGCACCGGCAGCAGCTCCCGCACCGGCAGCAGCACCCGCCGGCGCAGGTGAAGTCGTAGAAGCTCCGATGCCGGGCAAAGTCCTGCGTATCAATAAACACGTTGGTGACGCAGTAGCGGCAGGCGACGAAGTTCTCGTTCTCGAAGCTATGAAGATGGGCAACCCGATCATGGCTCCCTGCGATGGCAAGATTACCGGTATGCCGGTCAGCGAAGGCCAGAGCGTACAGGGCGGCGACACACTCTTCACAGTTGGCTGATTCTAATTACAAAAAGCAGTGCTTCGGCACTGCTTTTTTGCTGTTCAATTTTGTGAACGGGATAATGGATTTCATTAAAGGTAAAAAGAGATTTTTAGAGATTCCTGGATTGCAGATATCATATTAAAGTGCAGGTACTATTCATTTTTGTAAGGAGGTGGGGAAGAATCTGACTATAATGATGAGCAGTATTTCTGCTTACTTGATGAGTATAGAAAATCCGAAACAGTCGGGCATACAGAATAGGTTGTTTTGCATTATGAGATGCCGGAAGAATTTTTTGATTGTGTTTTAAGGGATCCGGTCGTAATAGAATTATGTAATAAGTCATCTGCTAAACTGCTGAATATTGATTTGCATCTGCTTATACAGCAGCTGCATGGAGAGGTGGTATTGAGGCGGTTCCGGATGCCGGACCAAAACGCGGAGCTGTGGGATCAAATCGTTTTTGCATGTCTGTACAGATACAGGATAGCAGTGCTTAAAGTATGCTGATGAGTAGATGAAAGTATTTCTGAAATATTTTTCGCAATGCCCGGCATTTTCTTTTGGGAGTCTATATGCTGTTTGTCCGCAATAAAAAAACAGGAGGATGTTTCTCCTGTTTATAAGGGACTGAGGATCAATAAGGCATTTCCTCGGTGGGATTCTGTTCTTCTTTTGCCATGGAGACGAGGACGCGGAGCATGGTAAGGCTTACATCGCTTACATCCGTATTCTTGTCGAAAGCGGCGAGGATGCCGTAACGGAAAAGGAGTTCCTTATCATCTTTGCTGACCTGATGAGCGGCTATGAGGATGTCGTCCCGGCCGATCATGGCAAGTGTCTGGGAGAGCGCGATCAATTTTTGCTTCATCGCAGGGCTTTTGGATGTGTAGAAGATGAAATGGACGTCATTGTCGGCAGCATTCTGCGCGGAGCTTTCCGGGGAGAGGAGGGGGCTTACATCTACGTCCCAGCCGTGGTCGGCAAATGTCGTGGCGGCAAGTTTTCTTGCTTCTTTATCGTCATCATCTTCAAGCTCCGGCATGAAAAGCCTCGGACGGCGGCCATCCAGTTCTTCGAAGAGGCTGCTCAGTTTCAATGCTTCTTCAGTTCGTCTTTCTTTTTCAGTGTTTGTCATATTTCCGACCTCCTGTTTCCTCCTATAAGATAGGTAAGATATTTTTAATAGTTTGCAACATTAACATCATTATATAGTAGTAATGAATGAAAAATCAATAAATCAGGGGTAAAGATGTGGATAAATATAAAAATTAATTATATTAAATATGAATGTGGTTGATTGACACTTAGAATGTAATGAATTATACTAAAAATGTAGTTATTTAGACAATTTCACATATCTGACAGGTGCGAAAGCGTAAAAGAGAATCCGGTAGAATCCGGAGCGGTCCCGCCACTGTAAAGGGAGTTTATATCAAGTATGTCACTGGGTAACTGGGAAGGCGATATAAACGAGGAACTTGAGCCAGGAGAACTATCTGTCTAAGAATCACCGTTATACCTGCGAGAGATGGGGAGGGGATTGGGAAATTATTTCCTTGTCCGGCTATCAGTTTCGCGTGATAGTCGTTTTTTTGTGAGTAGATTGTAAGGAGGTGTACATATCGGGGATTTTGAAAGTCCGGCTTGAAAGACGTTATGCCAGGCATTTGAAAGGATGTTCCGTCAGGGACTCTGCCGTCTTGTCTGCAAGCTGTATTTTCCGCGGAATTGTCTAAAATTATTATAAGGAGGATGTTTTCATGGCAGAACAGAATACCCAGGAATCGGTCAAGCAGCTTACTGACAAAGAGTTGGAAGCGATCTTGAGAAAATCAAATGAAAAAGCCGATTTCCCAGAAGTAAAATTTGACGAATTTGAAAAGCCGACCTATGAGGAGTGGGTGGAGGCTTGTAATGCTCTGTTGAAAGGAAAGCCTTTCGATAAGATCATGTTTACCAAGACTTATGAAGGGATTACCTTTGATCCGATTTATACATGGAGAACCGGACCGTCAGCAACTGATAAGATTCTTCCGACAGATGATTATCCGGGCATGGGAGATTTTCTCCGCGGCGCAACGGTGAACGGCTATAAATGCGCTCCATGGGGTATTGCCCAGGCATGCGATGAAACGCTGCCGAAAGAAAATAATGAACTTCTGAAGCATGAAATCGACAGAGGTTCCACTGTTTATAATGTACGTATTGATACCGCCACTGCCGACGGCATTGATGTCATGGATGCCGAAAAGCCGGGCGATATAGGCGTAAGCATTACCGCGCTGGAAGATATGCATACCCTGCTTGACGGTCTTGATATGGAAAAGATCCCGTTTATGATGTATGCCGGTACTTCCTCTCTCCGTATGCTGGCATTGGTAGCCGCGACATTGAAGGCTAAGGGAAAAGATGTCAGCAAAGTGAAAGGTGTTATCGGAGCGAACCCGATTGCCCAGCTGATTAAGAGAGGAAAGCTGAACCAGCCGCTGGAAGAATTATATGATGAAATGGCGGAATCTATCCGCTGGACGAGAAAGAATGCGCCGCAGCTCCGCACCATTTTCGTCAGAAGCGATATTTTCTCCAATGGTGGTGCGAATGCCGTACAGGAAGTGGCTTATACTTTTGCTATCGCTGTTGAATATATCCGTGAAATGCAGAAGCGTGGCATCGATATCCATGATATTGCCCAGTCCCTGCAGTTCGCATTTAATACAGGCGCCACTTTCTACATTGAAATTGCCAAGCTCCGTGCTGCCCGCCAGGTATGGTCTAATATCATGAAAGCCTTCGGCGCCGAAGAAAAAGACCGTTCCTGCAAAATCCATGCCCGTCCGGCGATGTTTACCAAGACGATTTTCGATATCGGTGTAAATATGCTTCGTGAAACGACCCAGATTTTCTCTGCAGTTGTCGGTGGTGTTGATTCTTATGAAAATGATCCTTATGACGCAACGGTACGCAAGGGTGATGAATTCTCCCGCCGTATCGCAAGAAACGTACACATCATGCTGCAGGAAGAATTCGGAATGCTTCGTCCGATTGATCCGTCCGGCGGTTCTTGGGGCATTGAAACACTGACCAAGGAAATGGCTGAAAAGATTTGGGGAGAATTCCAGAAAATAGAATCTCTTGGCGGTATACTGAAAGCTCTCGAAGAAGAGTATCCGCAGCAGCAGATCGTTGATGTACTGAAACAGCGTTTCAAGGCGCTTGACCTCCGGAAAGACAGCGCTGTCGGAACGAACATGTATCCGAATATGACAGAAGAACTTCTCGATCCGCGTCCGGAAGACGTTGCAGCACTGAAAAAAGAACTGTCTGAAGGTGTTGAGAAGTATCGTGCCGATATGGACAAAGATTTCCTGAAAGCCAAATTGGAAGAACTGAAAGCGGCCGATACGGACATCGTTGAAAAGGCGATTGCCGCATTCTCCGCAGGCGCTACGATTTCTGAAGTACGCACGGCAAGAGCTGCCGAAGTGGATTCCATCGAAGTGAGAAAGATTTACGCACATCGCTGGACTGAACGTTTTGAAAAACTCCGCTTTGACACACAGGCGTTTAAAAAGGAAACCGGCAAGAATGTGGAAATATTCTTGGCCAATATGGGACCGATTCCGCAGCATAAGGCGAGAGCTGATTTCTCCACCAGTTTCCTGCAGGTAGGCGAATTCAGCGTTCATCTGAATAACGGCTTCCAGGATGATGAAGATAAACCGGGTTCACGTTGGGATAAGTGTGTGGAAGCGCTGAAGGCAGGCTGCGATGATAAAGGAACTCCTTATGACTGTGCCGTCATCTGCTCTACTGACGCTACTTATCCGGAAGATGTGCCGGCGCTGGCGCCGCGTTTGAAGGAAGTTTTGGGGAAAGGTACGCTTTTCCTTGCAGGTGCTGCTCCGAAAGATATGGAAGCGGTATATCGTGAAGCCGGCATAGATGAATTTATCAGCGTGAAAGCAAACTGCTACGATATCCTCCGTATGCTCCAGCAGAAAAAAGGCATGAAGATTACGGAAGAGGAGGTAAAATAAGATGGCAATGAACCCCGATTTTACAAAATTAAACCTTGAAGAACATCCCCATTGTTCTTATGACGAATGGAAAGCGGAACTGGAAAAAACGACGGGCAAAAATTATGATGCTCTCTATGAAAATACGATGGAACGTATTCCTGTAGGTCCGCTCTACGGCAAAGATGTGTATGACCAGTGCAACCACTTGGATTACATGAGCGGTATCCCTCCGTTCCTCCGCGGACCTTACTCCACAATGTATGTATTCCGCCCATGGACGGTACGCCAGTACGCAGGGTTCTCCACTGCTGAAGAATCTAATGCGTTCTACCGCAGAAACCTGGCGGCAGGCCAGAAAGGGCTGTCTATCGCATTTGACCTTCCGACCCACCGCGGCTATGATGCGGATAACCCCCGTGTTATCGGTGACGTCGGCAAAGCAGGCGTATCCGTCTGCTCCATGCTTGATATGAATATCCTCTTCGCAGGCATTCCGCTGGACCAGATGTCCGTATCCATGACAATGAACGGTGCCGTTCTTCCGATTCTGGCATTCTTCATCAGTGCCGGTATCGAACAGGGCGTAGACAAGAAGATTTTGGCAGGTACGATCCAGAATGATATCCTGAAAGAATTCATGGTTCGTAATACTTACATTTATCCGCCTGCCATGTCCATGCGTATCATTGGTGATATTTTCGAATATACCACCAACTATATGCCGAAGTTCAACAGTATCTCCATTTCCGGTTACCATATCCAGGAATGCGGCGCTACCTGTGACCTTGAAATCGGTTATACATTGGCAGACGGCATGGAATACATCCGTTGCGGTGAAAAAGCGGGCCTTCCGGTCGATGCCTTCGCTAAACGTCTGTCTTTCTTCTGGGATCAGGGCAAGAACTATTTTATGGAAATCGCAAAGATGAGAGCGGCCCGCGTTCTCTGGGCAAAGATTCTGAAACAGTTCGGTGCGAAGAATCCGAAATCCATGGCACTTCGTACCCATTCCCAGACATCCGGCTGGTCGCTGACGGAACAGGATCCTTTCAATAATATCGCCCGTACCTGTATGGAAGCCATGTCTGCGGCTCTGGGCCATACCCAGTCTCTCCATACCAACGCGCTTGACGAAGCTATCGCGCTGCCGACCGATTTTTCCGCACGTCTGGCACGTAATACACAGCTTTATATCCAGGATGAAACAAAAGCCTGCAAGATCATTGATCCGTGGGGCGGTTCCTACTATGTAGAATACCTGACAAATGAAATCATCCGCCGTGCCTGGGCGCATATCCAGGAAGTCGAAGCTTTGGGCGGTATGGCAAAAGCTATTTCTACCGGCCTGCCAAAGATGCGTATCGAAGAATGCGCTGCCCGCCGTCAGGCGGATATCGACAGCGGTAAGGAAACCATTGTCGGCTTGAACAAGTACCGTCTGGCGAAGGAAGATCCGCTGAACGTACTGTCCATCGACAATACCGCTGTTCGTAATGCACAGATTAAACGTCTGGAAAAACTGAGAAGCATTCGTGATCCTGAGGCTGTTGCCCGCGATCTGGAAGCGATCACCAAAGCGGCAGAAAGCCGTGAAAACGGCAACCTGCTTGAACTTGCGGTACAGGCGGCTCATGACCGCGCATCCCTCGGTGAAATTTCCGATGCGGTTGAAAAAGTATCCGGTCGTTTCAACGCCACCATCCATACTATTTCCGGTGTATATTCCAGCGAATTTGACGGTTCCGCGAAACTGGAAGAAGCAAAGAAACTGGCCGATAGATTTGAAGCATTGGAAGGCCGCCGTCCCCGTATTTTCCTGGCTAAGATGGGGCAGGACGGACACGACAGAGGCCAGAAGGTTCTCGCGACATCCTTTGCCGATATGGGCTGGGACGTCGACGTAGGACCGCTGTTCCAGACGCCGGAAGAAGCGGCACAGGATGCTGTGGATAACGACGTCCATATGGTTGGCTTTTCCTCTCTTGCGGCAGGTCACAAGACCCTCTTGCCGGCTATCGTGGAAGAACTGAAAAAACGCGGCCGTGAAGATATCCTTGTCTGCATCGGCGGTGTTATTCCTGCACAGGATTATCAATACCTCTACGATCATGGCGCACAGGCGATCTTCGGACCGGGCACAAACATTCCGGAATGCTGCATTAAGCTGCTTCACATGCTCGTAGACCGCGCTGAGGCGGAAGCCAAGGAAGGTTAAGGTAAGTATTATGTCCAAGAACGATGATGACTTGAGACCCAGCTGGGTGCCTGAAGAACCGAACCCGGAATTTGCATGTTCCGTCGTGCGGGGGATTGACAGTGCCGTAAACAGTGTGACCGGTGCCAAAGAATATCCGGATGCCGTGCATTTGAGAAAAGTGCCGCTTCGTAAGAAAATGTCTATCGAAGAATACGTCGAAGGTGTGGCAAAGGGGGATCGCATGATCCTCTCCAAAGCCATCACCCTTATCGAAAGTAATGCTCCCAAGGATTTCGACAAGGCACAGCGCGTGCTCCAGGCTCTTCTGCCCCGAACGGGTCATGCGCTTCGTATCGGGATCACCGGTGTGCCCGGGGCAGGCAAGAGTAGTTTCATCGAATCTTTTGGTACAATGCTTTGCCAGCAAGGCTACAAAGTGGCGGCGCTGGCAGTCGACCCGACAAGCACCATTACCGGCGGATCCATCTTAGGGGACAAGACACGTATGCAGAATCTCTCCAGAGAACCGAACTGTTTCATACGTCCTTCTCCTTCTAAGGGGACGCTGGGCGGTGTGACCCGCAAGAGCCGTGAGACTATGCTGCTTTGTGAAGCGGCAGGCTACGATGTCATCCTTGTGGAAACTGTCGGGGTCGGGCAGTCGGAAACGACAGTACGCGATATGGTCGACTTCTTTATGCTTGTCGTATTGACAGGCGCAGGGGACGATCTGCAGGGCATCAAAAAGGGGATTATGGAATTGGCGGACGCCATTGTGGTCAACAAGGCCGATGGCGACAACCTAGAACGGGCGAAAGTCACCCAGGGGGAATATGAACGGATGGTAGAATTTATCCGTCCCGCCACAGAAGGCTGGCAGACCCATGCTTATCGCTGCTCGGCCTTGAAGAAAACGGGACTGCTTGAGCTTTGGGCAGTTATGCGCGAGTTTGAGAAAGTCACCAAAAAATCAGGCGTCTTTGAGAACCGGCGCCAGCGTCAGACTCTTTCCTGGGTACGCAGTATGATTGAGGAGCATCTTCATAATTTGTTCTTTGAAGATCCGATCATCAAGAGCCGCCTGCCGGAAGTCCGTGCGGCGGTATTGACCGGTGTCGTGTCACCCAGCCAGGCGGTTACGGAACTTATCCGTGTCTTTGATATGGATAGGGCTGCCGCGCGCCACCTGGAAGAAACAAAACATTAAAGAAATAATAAGTGTGGAGAAAAACCCCGGGGAGGACCTCGGGGGGATTCTTCATTTTTACCATGAAATACGACATGAATTTGTCAGAAACGAAGACAGCAGAAAAGGAGGAATTGCCGTGAAAGACTTGTATCTTGCGGGCGGTCCCTACTATGGAGTGCAGGAAGTATTTTCCCGTATAAAAGGCGTTGTGGAGACAACCGCGGGATTTGCCAACAGCTCTGTACCGAATCCGCGGAAAGAAGACGTGGAAAATGGAAAAGTACAGGCGGTAGAATGTGTAAAAGTAACCTATAACCCGAAAAAAATAGATATAGGGACATTGCTCTCTGTGTTTTTTACCATAGTCAATCCCTACACCGACGGTATCCAGGGGAAATGCACCGGACCCCATTACAGGACAGGCATCTATTACGTATCAGGAGAAGATACGCCGCAGATTACCTACTATATGGCCTATTACCAGAACAGGGGCAACTCGAGGCCCGTGAGCGAATCCTGTCTTGTTTTCAATGAGTATGAAAATGAGAAAAATATACGGCCGCCGATCCGCACAGAAGCCAGACGCCTGGAAAACTTCTATGCCGCACCGGAAGAAGAACAATATTTTCTCAGGAAATATCCAGATACCTATTCTCCTATCGATATAAAACTTTTAGAAAAGGCGGGAACACTGGAAATCCTCACCTGAAACGATATGAATTGGTTTGCGCTGATCATGCGTTCGGAACAATCATTTTATCATTGACAGAAGCTTTATAGAGTGATATCATTAGGACAACCGAATAGGAAAAACAGGTGCCTGTAAAGGCTTAATAGGGAAGACCGGTGAGATACCGGCACGGTCCCGCCACTGTAATGCCGAGCAAGTCTGATGAAAGTCACTGAGGAATTGGGAAGACCGGACAAGCGATGAAGCAGAGTCAGGAGAACTGCCTGTTTTTACTACTGTTTGACCTGCGAGTGATGGGGAGGTAGCGTGTATTGATTTTAACGCGCAAAGTATCCATCCTTACATCAGCAGGGATGGATTTTTTTGTAGGTTCTCTCAAGAACGATGGTAAAGGGAAATACGATCGTTCATCCTTTCAGAAACAGCCCGAGAGGCGTTTCTGTATATTCGTTGTAATGCCGGAAACGGCTTTACATATACTTGCAGGGATAACTTGCAAGGTTCACTTTCTCCGAACGATGGCGGCAGGGAAAAGTCATCGTTCCCCCTTTTTACGGTAACTCCGGAAACGGAGCAGACATATATTCGTGCTTGAACTATGGATGATTACTGCCGGCCCGGCTGGCCATGGTTCACCCTCCTTGGAACGATGGTGGTAACAGGGAAATACCATCATCGTTCTCCCCCCCTCTTTGGTAATAGCATCGACATGATGTTATTATATAGTTCTCATTTGAGGCGCGATGGTGCCTCCCCCTTTTTGAAGCGGCACTGCTGCTTCTTTTTTTTATTGATTAACAGAAAGCTGAAAGAAAAACATTTGGAAATTTTGAAAGGGGCCAGCATCAAGTGGAGCTTTACGAAATTCCTTTTCGTCTGAGGGGGATATGTGGCAGGGCGTTGAATATACCGCTGCTCCTGGCGGTATGGAAGAGGCGATTAAAAATTACTGTAAAAAGGAAACAGGAGAACCGCTCCTGTTTTTTCCTGGGAAATGTACAAAAATACCTGCCGGTCTTCTTTCGTAAGAGATCACCGGGATTTTCAGCATGAAAAAAGATATGACACAAATTTCATGTCATATCTTCTGCTTCCGGTAAAGGATTACTGCTTTCTGCCGCTGCACTTGCCTGTGCCTTCCATGACTTTCTTGAAAATCGCATGGAGCTCATCAACGGACTTGCCGTTTTCTTTGGCAATGGCCACATGGCGCAGAGCGGATTCATAACGCTTTTTGCCTTCTTCATCTTCGGGAATGGGGTAATGGCCGTGGCATTTTGAAACCGCTTCTTCTTTCCTGCCGCTGCACTTGCCTGTGCCGTTCATGACCTTCTTGAAGATTTCATGGATTTCATCAAGGGATTTTCCCTGTTCTTTTGCGAGTGCCGCATGGCGTTTTGCCGATTCGTAACGTTTTCTTCCCTCTTCGTCCTGAGGAATTGGATATTGTGGATGTGTCATTATGTTTTCCTTCTTTCTTAAAAAATATATTTACAGATAGCAGTTTTATTTACGGAAATATATGGGCGCCGTTTGCATCCCGATGGATGACTATCTTTTGCTGCACCTGCCTGTGCCGTTCATGACCTTTTCGAAAATTTCATGAATTTCTTCTGCGGATTTCCCCTGGGCTTCCGCAATGTCCGCGTGGCGTCTCGCCGATTCGCGCCGGTTCCTTTCTTCCCTGTCAGTGGGGAGGGGGGCGGCAGGATGGGCAGAGTCCGCCTTCTGCGCACCACATGTCGGCAGATGAGGGGTTTGTCCCGAGGCGATCTGCGCACGCTCGATGGATTTTCTTGTGTACCGGAGGATGGTTTTGGCATCTTTCAAAAAAGATTCTCCTGCCGGTGTGAGGCGGATACCGCGGTTCGTCCGCTCGAAGAGAGGGGCACCGATGCTTTTTTCCAGAGAATTCATCTGCTTCATCACGGCAGGGGCGGTAAGGGAAAGCTTTTCCGCCGCTTTGTTGAAACTGCCGTTTTTGGTAACGGAGATGAATGTGTGCAGTGTTTCATTAATCATTTTGCATATACTCCAAGTTAAAACTATGTATTAACTATCTGTTAAAACAATGTTACCACTATAATTTGATATTGTCAATATAAAATGCAAAAAATATTTTGTGAATTAAACAAAAATGTGTTCATGAAAATCAAGAAAATACGGAAGCATAAGAGGTGTCGGAAGACGCGGGGATCTTGTGAGTAAAATGATCCGCAAAAAAAGATGACCCGCAGGCCATCCTTTCGCTTTATCTATTTTTTAAATTTCGGGTCGTCGGTAATGAGCAGTTTCCCGTGCATGGTGACCGCTTCCTGATCAAGAACATAAGACGGAGAGGACAGATCGTAAATGTCCTGATAAAAATTTGTCTTTGCCTGCCAGATGCCTGACGCTGTTTCAAAGAGAAGATCGTTGGTAAAAATCTTATCTTTATTTGACTGAAGCGCCGGAAGGATATCAGGGTGGATCTTCCTATAGTCCGGAGAAAGGTAGATCCAGAAAGGAATGCGGATCATGTCGTAGGAGAAACCCGAAGTGCCGTGGTAATACACCATGTCTTCCGCATGATCGGAAAAGTAAATCATAGTTTTCAGATTCAAATGCTCTTTGGCGTATGTAAAGATACTGTGGAGCATTTCATCGGTGTAGGCCAGCGTGACATCATAGTTATAGTAAGGATCATCTTCGGGAATATCCGTGGATTTTCCGTATCCCACGGGGACGCGGGCCAGATAATTATAATGGCTGCCGTTGATGTGGATGAAAATGATACGCCTCCTGGCGGGCGGAAGTCTTTTCATGACTTTTACCGCTTCGCCGTCAAGGCTGTTTTCCCAATAGGACGCGTCACACCGTTCACCGATGACGGAAACGCCGGCACTGGCAAGAGAGCTTCTGTTCTGGAAAGAAATCCAGTCGGTGCGGTATCCTGCCGCTTTGGCAGCGTCTACCAGGCTGACGGCATCATTCAGAGCAGTTTTATTGTATTGGTTCGTATTGGTGAGAGCATAGCTCAATGACATGACGGTTGTCGGGAAATTTGCGTATCCTTTATCCGCGAAGAAAAAGTCGGGGGATTTCGCCATGGCATCTTCCCAGGGCGTCGTCTTTACGGCGTAACCGGGGGTAAAAGACTGCATATGATCGCGGCTTGCGCTTTCACCGATGACAATGATATGGGTGCCGTCTTCCGCTGTCTGGCCGGGAAGAAGGACGACAGCTTTCGCATTTTCGGCAAGGTGCCGGTTCAGCGTTTCCATGAGTTTGAAACTGCCGCTGCCCTTCTTGGCGGCATAATAAATCTGCAGCGGGAAAATATGTCTCATCTGCCGTAAGAAACCGCCGGAAAAAAGAATGGTAAATATGATAAAACCTATGAGGCTGCCGCGTCCGGCGGTGCGGAAGGGCGTCTCTGCCGTTTCCATGGACATGAAAAAACGGCGGGCGATGCAGAAGCAGGAAATCAGTAGGATGATGGCAAAAATCGCCACGGCGGCAATAAGGGCGGGTGCAGCCACCGTCTCGACAAATTCCGCCGCTTCCCGGGCGTTCGTCATAGCAATAGCCATCAGGGCGAAGATATCCATTTCGCTTTTATAAATGATATAGTAGCCGATGTAGATCAGGGGTACGAGGATCATGAAAAAAGAAAAGAGGCCGGTTAAGACAGACCAGAGGAAAGCGCCCCGCTTCAGTTTCCATTTCCAGGCAAGGGACAGGTAAGAAAGGGAAAATAAAAGGGAAATCATGCTGTAATAGTCGCCGAGATACTTGTTTTCCGGCAGGTACATGTAACCATAAGCCCAGGTAAAGGCGGCAAACCATACGGAGGGTAAAAGGAGAGACGGAAAGAAATATTTCTTCAGAAATTCTTTTTTGAATATGATAAATAATCCCGTGTTCGTGAGAAGAAGGATACCGGCGGAAGTCAAAAGGTGGGGATTGGAAAGGCTCGGAACAAACCGCTCGTCGCCGATGGCCCACAGAAGAGCAAGGACAAGGGAAATGGTGCCCAGTGTGCTGAGCACGATCGAACGTAAAATAGACGGCATAATATCTCCTTAGTATAGTGTGACTAATTATAATGATTTTCCTTATTATAATACAAAATATAAAAAAATCATTTTTGGAGAGCCGGAATCGGGACTCCTGCGGGAGAAACGCAGGAGCGGCTTGCAGGAAATGCTTCTTTCCCGTACCATAAAATAAAGAGCAAGGGAGGCTGTATGAAACGATATTTCTTTTTTGATATAGACGGAACACTGACGACACCGCTTACTGCCGATTATCCGGACAGTGCAAGGGAAGCGGTCCGCCGGCTGCAGGAAAAGGGAAATTTTGTAGCTATTGCGTCGGGGCGCCTGCAGGCGGATGCCGTCGACGTGGCGGAAGAACTTGGTATCGATTCCGTGATTTCCGACGGGGGAAATGGCGTGACCTGCCGCGGAAAGATCCTTTACCATGAAGGACTGCCGCTGGAGGCCTGCTTCCGTTTACTTGGTGAAATCGACGGGAAAAAACATCCCTGGGCGGTGACAACGGAAAATAAAAAGCAGCGGAAAACAAAGTACGATGACTACCTTAAGCGTGTGACGGACCGGTACTATGAAACAGTGGTGGACAGCCGTTACGATTACCGCAGGGCGGCGCAGATTTACAAGATCTTTATCGCCTGCACCAAAAGGGAAGTAAAAGAGATTCCTCTGCACACACTGCCCCATGTGTGGCTTACGAAAGGAACAATGCTTGTAGAACCTGTCCACAAAGAGAGGGGCATTTTTGAAATTATGAAGAGGTATAATGTATCCGATGACCGGATCGTTGTTTTTGGCGACGGACTGAATGACTGTTCCATGTTCCGTCCCGAGTGGATGACGGTCGCTATGGGGAATGCGAAGCCGGTTTTGAAAAAGAAGGCGAGGTATATTACTGATGATGCCGATGATGATGGTATCTATAATGCGTGCAGACATTTCGGGTGGATATGAATACCATAGCAAGGAAAACAAAATCGCCATTCTATGAGTGGCGATTTTGTTTTCACTGTGTACGGTTTGATTCTTCACGCAGAAGAGTACTTTTCTATAAACAAAAATATGACTGCCGGAGAGAAAATATTTTATATTGTATTGTTAACGAAAAGAGGGAGGGGATTATTGACAAAAGCCGCATAGTTCCTTAGAATATAAACTGATTTATTGCATTTGGCGAAAAGCAGTCCGCCTTGTTGTTATGAAACGCCGCTGTATGTAAAGTGAGGAAAGAATGGAAAGCAATTCCGGAGAAGTTCTTTTTGATATCCGCCATGTCTCCCATACTTTTGAAACGGAGGAAGGCAAAACTTTTGATGCGCTCAAAGATGTAACGGCGCAGATCAAAAAAGGGGAATTTACCGCCATCATCGGAACGAACGGCAGCGGTAAGTCCACGCTGGCCCGCCATCTGAACGCGCTCCTCATACCAACGGAAGGAGAGCTTATTGTGGAAGGAATGCGCACTTCCGACGCCGGCCGTGTATGGGATATCCGCCAGAAGGTGGGCATGGTTTTCCAGAATCCCGACAACCAGCTTGTCGCTGCCGTGGTGGAAGAAGATGTGGCTTTCGGTCCTGAAAATCTGGGCGTGCCTCCTGAAGAAATAAGAGAACGTGTGGATCTTGCATTGGAAAAGGTGGGGATGACATCCTATCGTAAACAGGCGCCGTCCATGCTTTCCGGCGGGCAGAAGCAGCGTGTAGCTATTGCCGGCGTTCTTGCCATGAAGCCCGACTGCATTGTGCTTGATGAACCGACTGCCATGCTTGATCCGAAAGGGCGTAAGGAGGTCATGGACACGATCCATGAGCTGAATAAAAAAGAGGGGATCACTATTGTCCTTATTACCCATTTCATGGAGGAGGCGGTCACGGCAGACCATATCCTTGTCATTGACAAGGGTGTCCTCAAGATGGAAGGAACGCCGAGGGAAATATTTTCACAGGCGGATAAGGTGACGGAAATCGGTCTGGACGTGCCTGTTCCTGCGGATTTGGCAAGACGACTCCGCAAAAAGGGGATGGCGGTTTCCGAAAGATGTATGACCGATGAAGAATTGGGAGAGGCGTTATGTCCATTTGTGTCGAAAATGTAAGTTATATATACGGGAAGGGAACTCCTTTTGAACGGGCGGCGATTGAAGATATCGACCTGACCATAGATAAAGGGGAGTTCATCGGTATCATCGGCCATACGGGGAGCGGCAAGTCTACACTCATACAGCACCTGAACGGCCTCCTTCATCCGTCCGTGGGGAAGGTGACCGTAGACGGCGTGGATCTAGCGGAAAAGACAAAAGAAGCTATGGTGAAGCGTCATTCGGTGGGCATGGTTTTCCAATATCCCGAGCATCAGCTCTTTGAAGAAACCGTAGCAAAAGATATTGCTTTCGGTCCGCAGAACCAGGGCTGTGATGAAGAGGAAACGGAAAAACGAGTAAAGAGCGCCATGCGCTTTGCGGGGATTGATTATGAAACATTTGCCGAACGGTCGCCTTTCCGCCTTTCCGGCGGTCAGCAGCGCCGTGTAGCCATCGCCGGCGTGATTGCCATGCATCCTGATTTCCTGATTTTGGATGAACCTTCTGCCGGGCTGGACCCTGTAGGGCGGCGGGAAATATTCAGCCGTATTCAGGGATGGTATAAAAAAGGCGTGTTTTCCGTCATTCTTGTGTCCCACAACATGGATGACATTGCCCGTCTGGCGACCCGTCTTCTTGTCATGTATCAGGGGCGTCTCGTCCTTGACGGGGAGCCTATGGATATTTTCCTCCATCACAGGGAGACGCTCAAGGAATGCGGTGTGGAAGCGCCGCCTTTGACACAGACGCTTCTCTATCTGAAGGAAAAAGGAATTCCTGTGCCGGAAACCGCACGGACAGTGGAAGAGGCGGCGGAAAAAATGTATGCTGTGCTGGGAGGAGGGAAATAATGCTTACCGATATTACGCTGGGTCAGTATTATCCCGGAGATTCATTCCTCCACCGTATGGACCCGCGGACAAAAATTCTCTGTACCATGATTTTTATCTGTGCCATTTTCCTGGCGAACAATCCATGGTCTTACCTGCTTGTGACGGTATTTACGCTGGGATGCATCATGATTTCGGGCGTGCCGCCTGTCATGGTCTGGAAAGCGGTGAAGCCGCTCTGGGTCATTCTGGTATTTACGCTCCTGATCCATGTGCTGACCACGCCGGGGAAAGAAGTATTCAGTTACGGATTTATCCATATCAGTGAAGAAGGTCTTCGGAACGGTCTTTTTATGACGCTCCGTCTTGTATTCCTTATCGGCTTTTCTTCGCTTCTGACGTATACTACGAGTCCTATCGTCCTGACAGACGGGATCGAAGTGCTTTTAAATCCGTTCCGCCGTTTCGGCGTGCCTGCCCATGAACTGGCAATGATGATGACCATCGCGCTCCGATTCATTCCGACGCTGCTCGAAGAAACGGATCGGATCATGAAAGCCCAGTCTTCCCGCGGTGCTGATTTTACCAGCGGGAATTTGTGGCAGAAAGCCAAAGGGATGGTGCCCCTTCTTGTGCCTCTCTTTATTTCCGCGTTCCGCCGCGCCGATGATCTGGCGACCGCCATGGAAGCGCGGTGCTACCGCGGCGGGGAAGGACGGACGAAAATGCATCAGCTGGCGTATACGTCCAGGGACAGGCTGGCGTTTATCACAGTCTTTCTTGTGACAGCCGTTTTGCTGGCCATGTATTTTTATTTCAGGACATAAAAAAAGACATCTTTTCCTTTTGCAGGGAGGAGATGTCTTTTTTGCTGTGTGGGGAGACAATACTGTTATACGCTCCACGGTGCATAAGAGCCGCAGATTGTCTTTTCCGTCAATTCTTTTGTAACAGGTGCAAAGTATACTTTGAGAAGGCAGAGTCCATGGGCAGGAGCGGTGGCACCAAGGAATTTTCTGTCTTTTGCTTCCAGTATTTCCCGCAGATCTTTGGGAGTCAGTTTTCCGGTGCCTGCATCAGCGAGCACGCCTGCGATATTTCTTACCATATGATAAAGGAATCCTTCTCCGGTAACGAAAATGTGAAAGAAGTGATGCTTTTTGATGATCCGTATGTCATGGATAGTACGGACCGGGCTGGCAGGAACGGAATTATTCCCGCGGAATGAGGTGAAGTCATGAGTGCCTGACAGCACTTCTGCCGCCTTTTCCATTTTTGAAATATCCAGTTTTCGTCCTGTCTGCCAGGTATACCGCTTAAAGAAGGGAGGGCAGTCTTTTTCTTCGGTAAGGAGGTAGCCGTAGGTTTTTCCGTAATTGTTCCTGCGCACGGAAAAATCATAGGGCACTTCTCTGCTTTCCGTTACACGGATATCGGGAGGAAGGAGAATATTCAGAGCGAATATGAAACGATCGCCGGGAATAGAAGATTCCGTATAAAAGGTGCATTCCTGCCCGTAGGCATGAACGCCGGCATCCGTGCGCGCGACGAAGTAGAGCGTGGTTTTTGTTCCTGTCAGTTTTTGGAGGGCGGTTTCAAGAATTTCCTGGACGGTTATACTGTTTTCCTGCCGCTGGAACCCGCTGTACGCCGTTCCTTCATAGGCAAGAGTGATCCGGATATTTCTCATGACGGGCCGCCTCTTTTCATTTCCTTTTTCGCGCGGGAAAAATTGAGGAGAAGGCGGTTCAGATTATGGATGATTTCTTTTTCTGACAGAGGAAGAGAGCCTAAGAACCAATAATCAAGAATGACGCCGGCAAACCCGGAAATCATGAAAGACGTTTCCACCGCATTGTACGCAGCATCACAGCCCCCTTCTTCTACCAGACGGCTGAATACGTAACGTTGGCGGATAATCAGGCGGTCGATGAAGCTTCGTGTGGAAATGTGGTGGAAGAGAAGGCGGAGCTGTTCTTCGTGGGCGGTGATGTAACGGAACAGTTTTTCCGTGAGGTCCGAAATATTTGCCGCCGGCGCGATGGGATAGTACTCGTCAATAATATTTCCAATGGCTTCGACATATTCGTTCTCAAGGGTGTCCAGAAGGTCATGGATGTCTTTGTAGTGGAGGTAGAAAGTCCCCCGTCCGAGCATGGCCTTCCTTGATATTTCCGCCACGGTGATTTCAGAGATACGCCTGCTTTTTAACAGTTCAAAGAAGGCAGCCCGGATGGAAAGTTCCGTCTTACGGAACCGCAAGTCCTTTTTTTTATCAGTCATTGTTGAACACTTTCTCTAAAACAGTTTCATAAAAGGCAATTTCATGGGAATTGCCGATAGCCTTTACAGTCAGCCTAAGTATATAATACATTTGAACGATAATCAACAAATGTTTATTAAAATTATTTCGGGAGGAATACATGAAAAAGTTCGCGGTCATCTTTGCCGCTGTATGGGTCGGCTTTTCTCTTGTGCTGACGGGGTGTGGGAATAAAAAAGAGGCGGAAACGGAAGCGGTGCTTGTCAAGACGATGGTTGTCGGAGAAACGGCAAAAGCAGAAAGCCGTAAGTTTTCCGGCACGGTTCACGGCTATTTTGAATCGCCGCTTGCTTTTCAGGTGGGGGGACGGATTACGCGCCGCCTTGTTTCTTCCGGTGACCGTGTCACGGCAGGACAGGTCCTTATGACGGTGGATTCTAAAGATGCATCGGAACAGGCTGCTGCTGCCGCGGGCGCGTTGAATGCGGCGGAGGCGCAGTATCGTCTGGCGTCATCCACGATGGCCCGTTATGAAAAGCTTCACGAACTTCAGGCAATTTCTGACCTGGCGATGGATCAGACGAAGAACCAGTATGAATTGGCGTCGGCCCAGCTTTCCCAGGCGCAGGCGGCTCTGGCGCGGGCGGAAAATAATCTGGGTTTCACGTCGCTTACGGCAGACCGTGACGGCGTGGTGGGAAGCACGCTTTACGAAGTGGGTCAGGTGGTCGGCGCAGGGACGCCGGTCGTTCTTATCGTGGATGATACGAAAAAAGATGTTCATATTTCTTTTACGGAAAAGCAGTACGGAAAATACTCTGTCGGCCTTCCCTGTACAGTCACCTTTTGGGCGTTTCCTGATCTGCAATTGAAGGGAACGGTCAGAGAAGTGGCGGCAGCGCCAAATACGTCCACGGGAACTTATGACGCGAAAGTGACGCTCATTGACGCGCCTTCCGATGTCGTGGTGGGAATGACGGCGGAAGTATCTTTTGATGACCCGCAGGGGAATGAACAGATCATGGTGCCGCTTTCTGCTATGGCTGCACAGTCGGAGCAGCCTGCCGTGTGGATCGTGCGGGATCATAAAGTATATCTGCAGAAGGTGGAAACGGGACAGTATGGGAATGATACGGTAGAGATCGTTTCAGGCCTGCAGAAAGGCGACCGTGTAGTGACCGCCGGTGTGCAGAAACTGCATGAAGGGGAAGAGGTACGGTTATGAAAGGCCTGAATCTGGCAGAATGGGCGATCAGGCATAAACAGATTGTCTATTTTTTCATTATCGCCATCATTACGGGCGGACTGTGGTCCTATTTCCATCTGGGGCGCAGCGAAGACCCTGATTTTACAATCCGACAGGCCGTGGTTACGGCTGCATGGCCGGGCGCTTCGGCGCAGCAGATCACGCAGCAGGTGACGGATCCTTTGGAAAAGAAACTGCAGGATACCAAGGGGCTCGATTATATCAAATCTTTCACCCATGACGGTAAAACCGTGATTTATGTCAATCTGAAAGATTCTGTGCCGAAAGAGGAGATGCAGACCCGCTGGCATGAAATACGCAATCTGGTCAATGATGAATGGAGCAGTCTGCCGTCGGGAGTCATGGGGCCTTATATTAATGACCGGTTTGATGATGTGTACGGCTCTATTTACGCCGTCACGGGAGACGGATTTTCTTATGAAGAAAAACGTAAATATGCGGAAAATATCCGGCGGCGCCTGACAGGTGTGGAGGATGTGCAGAAGGTAGAACTTCTTGGTGTTCAGAAGCAGGAAATTTATGTCGAAATGGATCAGAATAAGCTGGCTTCTTTCGGCATGAGGCCGTCAGACGTGTTTGCCATGCTGCAGCAGCAGGGCGCGATGATGCCTGCCGGTATGATCCACACTGATTCCAGAAATGTGGCGATCCGTGTAGAAGGGCTTCTGGATACGGTGGAGTCACTGAAAGAACTTCCGATCCACGTGGGAGAGCGTTCTTTTCATCTGGGCGATGTGGCGTCAGTCACGCAGATGTATGCGGATCCGGAAACATCTCTCATGTATTTCAATGGAAAACCGGCGGTAGGAATTGCCGTATCTATGGCGCCCGGCGGAAATAATCTGGTTCTCGGGAAAAATCTGGAGAGAGAAATTGAAAAAGAGAAAGCGGAACTTCCTGCCGGCCTGGATATCGAGCAGGTGGCGGATCAGCCGTCGGTGGTGAATGATTCTATTCATGAATTTACAAAATCCCTGCTGGAAGCCATCGTCATTGTCATGGCGGCCAGTTTCCTGTCACTGGGATTTTGGAGCGGGATCGTGCTGGCGTTGTGCATTCCGGTGGTGGTATGCGCTTCCTTTATTTACATGAAATGGCAGGGGATCGATCTCCATATCGTTTCCCTCGGCACGCTCATCGTATCGCTCGGCCTTCTTGTAGATGACGCGATTATCGTAATTGAAATGATGCAGGTCAAACTGGAAGAAGGGATGGACCGTCTGGCAGCGGCACAGGCGGCGTATAAAGGATGTGCGAAACCGATGCTGGCCGGGACGCTTATTACAGCAGCGGGTTTCATCCCTGTCGGTTTTGCCGCAGGGCAGACGGCGGAATATGTAGGCGCCTTCTTTTGGGTTATCGCCTCTACGCTTCTTCTTTCCTGGGTGGCATCCATCTTTGTGAGCCCGGTTCTGGGGTATCGTTTCATCAGGGTGAAAGCAGGAGAAAAGAAATCCGCTTTTGCGGACAGGGCTTACCGATTGTTTTATAAGGCAATCGCCTGGTGCATCCGTTTCAAAAAGACGGTTATCATAGGCACAGCAGCGATTTTTGCGGGGACAGTGGCACTTATTCCTTTTGTGAACCAGGAGTTCTTCCCCGATTCCGTACGGCCGGAAATCATTCTTGATGTGAACCTTCCTTCCGGCGCATCCATCAAGGAAACGAAAGAGGTCATGGCGGGCATTGCGGACAATTTATACGGGGACAATCGGGTATCTTCCTTTTCCACCTATGTAGGGGACAGCGCGCCGAGGTTTATTTTGCTTTTTGATCCGCTGGCACCGGAAGACAGCCACGGACAGATGATCCTTGTAGCGCGCGACAGCAAGGTGAGAGACAGTCTTCGTGATGATACGCTGGCATTTATCGCGGAACAATATCCGGATGCAAGGGCCCATGCCCGTCTGATTACCACGGGGCCTCCTGCTGAATACCCGATCATGCTGCGGCTTTCGGGAAAGAATGTGGAAGATACGGTAAAGTTTGCCAAAGAAGCGGCGGCTCTTGTTTCTCAGTATCCCGGCATGAAGAATGTCAGTATGGACTGGCCGGAAGAAACACCGGTTGTCAGGTTAAAAATCGATCAGGATAAAGTAAGGAAACTGGGGGGAGATAATTATTCCATTTCCCGGGATCTGTATGTGAAATTGTCAGGCTATAAAGTAGCGGAATCCTATCAGGGAAATCAGCTCGTGCCGATCAGCTTCCGGCTGGAAGGAAGCAATGCGGCGCGGCTGGCCGATCTTTCTTCCCTCCCTGTCCATGTGGGGAACGGACGGTATGTGCCCCTTGGGGAAATCGCGGATATTTCCTATGAGAATGAAACAAGCACGATCTGGCGGCGCGATCTGCACCCGACCATCACTATCCGCGGCGAAACCGGCGGGGATAAGACAGCCGATTCCGTAGTCAATGAACTGTACGACCGGACGCTTAAGGAATTTAGAGAACATCTGCCTGACGGTTATACGCTGGAAAAAGGCGGGGCTATAGAAAACAGTGAAAAATCCGTACAGTACCTGGCGGCGCCGGTTCCGATCATGATTTTCCTTATCCTTATGATTCTGATGTTTGAGCTGGATAAGATTCCGCTGATGGTAATTGCGGGCATAACCGGGCCTTTGGGGCTAATCGGCGCGATTTTGTCGCTGTTCCTTACACGGCAGCCCATGGGATTCGTCTCCATCGTCGGCATGCTGGCCTTATCCGGCATGGTTGTCCGGAACAGCATCATCCTTCTTGACCAGATCCGACAGCATTTGGCGGATGGGAAGAAGCCCTATGATGCGGTCATCGAGTCGGCGGCGCTCCGTTTCCGGCCGATTATGCTTTCCAGCGTAACTGATGTACTTGGTTTTGTTCCGCTGATTCCCAGTCCGTTCTGGCGTCCCCTTGCCGTATCGTTTATCGGCGGACTTCTCCTTGCGACTGCTATAGGATTACTGGTCGTTCCTGCGCTTTACTGCTGGTACTATAAGGTGGAAGGGCCGAAAGCATCATAAAAATACCGATACCGCACTATCTCTGAAAAAGTCAGACATATTTTCAGGGAGTCCGGTATCGGTATTTTCAATTGGAAAATTTATTTTATGATAAAGACAGGGCATTTTGCATTCTTCAAAATGCCGCTGGAAACGGAACCCATGAAAAGGCTCTTGAGAGCGCCGCGGCCGCGGCTGCCCGTGATGATCAGGTCGGCACCGATTTCTCCTGCCAGATAGAGGAGCATGGGTACCGGTTCCCCCATTTCAAGAAGAACCTTATGGGGGATGTTTTCAGGAATGAGTTTTTCGACTTCCGCCATGTCGACCTGGTCGGGATCATCATCCGCGGGGATGGTGCTGTTTAAAATCGTTGCGACATAGAGTTCTGCGCTGTCTGAGCACTGCGCCAGGGAAATGGCCTGGTTCAGCGCTTTTTTCGCATGGCTGGAACCGTCATAGGGGACGAGAATCTTTTTGAAATCCAGCATAATAACCGCCTTTCTTTTTGTGATGGAGAAATCTGATTTTCTGTGCGGAAAATAAAGAAATACCTGTGAAAATATCGGCTGCACCGGAGGGAGAAAACACCGGCCCTCTAAAGGTCGGCGTTTCGTCTTACGGGAAATTATTTCACAATGAATACAGGCGCCTCCACGTGGGTCAACAGGTAATTGGATACGGAGCCGAGGAGCATGCCCGTAAGGGCGCCCAGGCCGCGGCTGCCCATGACAACCAGGTCTGCGCCGATTTGGTCTGCCGTATTTTCAATCAGCATGCCGGGGTCTCCGGTTTTGGCGATATATTCCGCTTCGATTCCTTCAGGGACGGCAGCTTTTGCTTCATCAAGAGTTTTATCAGCCGGGCGGAAGTGGATGGCCTGCATCTGTTCATTGATGTAAGCCCTTTCCAGATTATTCATGCTCAGCGCGGAAACATCTTCATCAACAGTGATGATATACAGCTTTGCGCCGTCACAGCACTGCGCCAGTGATACAGCCTTTGCCAGGGCACGCTTTGCGTGTTCCGACCCGTCAAAGGGAACAAGGATTTTTTTGAAAGTAAGCATGACGAACCTCCTTTTCCGCGGTATTTCCGCTGTACTATTTAATAATAAGGATGGGGCATTTCACGTTGCTTGCCAGATGGCTGGAAACGGAACCCATGAAAAGGCTCTTGAGAGCGCCGCGGCCCCGGTTGCCCATGATGACCAGGTCGCAGTTTTTTTCAAAGGAGAGATCCAGCAGGACGGATCCCGGATTGCCTACACGGAAAATCAATTCATGAGGAATATCCTCGGGAATGAGTTTTTCTGAATCATCCAAAATAACCTGCCCGGGGTCTTTCTTTTCCGGTTCTTTTTTATCGGCATCAAAGACATATGCTTTTTCCCGCGCGATTTTTTCCATCGGCGGCATCGGCCGGGAAACGGTCGCAATGAAAAGTTTTGCGCCGTCGCAGCATCTTGCCACGGAAACGGCACGGTCAAGAGCCCGCTTCGCATACTCGGAACCGTCGTAAGGTACAAGAATCCGTTTGTAATCTAACATGATCATCAGCCCACCTTTCTTTTATAAATGAAATTCCAGGGAGAAAAATCTTCTCTCTTTAATTACATTTTAACATAGTTCAAGGGGGGAATACAAAAATATGATTCATAAAAAGGAAAATATTTTTTGAAAATGCTTTTATCCGAGTCTGTGATGTGGTAAAATAAATTGTATTTACCAATACAAAGATTTTGTTATACTGTGGATTTATAGATTGAGGCGGAAGGCCGGAGAGAAGAAGGAAAGAAATGATCAGAAAAGATATCCGCAACATTGCGATCATCGCCCATGTCGATCATGGTAAAACCACTCTTGTGGATGCCATGCTGAAGCAGAGCCATATTTTCAGGGAAAATCAGAAGGTGGCGGAACGCGTCATGGATTCCAACCCGCTGGAACGGGAACGGGGAATTACAATCCTGGCGAAGAATACGTCTGTCATGCATAATGGTGTGAAGATCAATATCGTAGATACGCCCGGGCATGCCGATTTTGGCGGGGAAGTAGAACGTATCCTGAACATGGTGGACGGTGTCCTGCTCCTTGTTGACTCCCATGAAGGCCCGATGCCCCAGACGAAGTATGTTCTCCGTAAAGCTCTTGAGCATCACCTGAAACCGATCGTCGTCATCAATAAGATTGACCGTCCTGACCAGCGTGTGTCTGATGTGGAAGGGGAAATTCTTGAACTTTTCATCGAGCTTAATGCTGATGATGAGCAGCTTGATTTTCCGCTGATTTATGCGTCCGCCAGGAGCGGCATCGCCAAACTCCATATGAATGATGAAGGGAAGGATCTGCAGCCTCTGTTTGATACGATTTTGGAACGGATTCCCGCTCCGGAAGGTGATCCGGATGGAGGACTGCAGATCATGGTGACCACGCTGGAAGCCGATGATTATCTCGGCAAAGTGGCAATCGGCCGTGTGACCAGGGGAACGGTCAAGCAGGGAATGGCCGTGGCTATTACGGATGGAGAAAAAATCCGTACCGATCATGTAGGACAGCTTTTCAACTGGCAGGGAATGAAACGTACTCCCGTCGCCGAAGCAGGCGTGGGGGATATCGTGGCGATGGCAGGATTTAAAGACATCAATATCGGTGAAACGGTAGCCGATGCCGCCAATCCGGAAGCGCTCCCCTCCATTCATATCGATGAACCGACGCTGTCCATGGTTTTCCATGTCAATAAGAGTCCTTTCGCGGGAAGAGAAGGCGATTTTGTTACATCCCGCCACATCCGCGCCCGTCTGATGAAAGAAATTGAAACGAACGTGGCTCTCCGTGTGGAAGAAACGGAAACATCCGATGCATTCCTCGTTTCCGGCCGGGGAGAACTTCATCTGTCCGTTCTCATTGAAACGATGAGGCGGGAGGGGTTCGAATTGGAAGTATCCAAACCGCAGGTTATTTATAAAACAATCAACGGCAAGCGCTGCGAACCTTTGGAAAGGCTGACTGTTGAAGTGCCGCAGGAATTTATGGGGGCTGTCATGGAAGGACTCGGTCCGCGCCGCGCGGAAATGATTTCCATGGAGGAACTGGCAGGATATATGAAGATGGATTTTTCCATTCCTGCCCGCGGACTTTTGGGATTCAGAAATGAACTTCTCACCACCACCCGCGGCACAGGCATCATGTACCATGTATTCCAGGGATATGCGCCGTATAAAGGGGATATTCCTGAAAGAACGAGAGGCTCGCTTGTCGCTTTCGAAGCGGGCACGACCACCGCTTACGGCCTGAATTCCATACTGGACAGAGGGGAACTTTTCCTTGGCCCGGGCGTGGAAGTTTATGAAGGCATGATTGTCGGCGAAAATGCCCGTGAGCAGGATATGGACGTTAATCCCTGTAAGAAGAAGCATCTGACAAATACCCGTGCTTCCGGTTCCGATGATGCCATTAAACTGCCGCCGTGCCGCCTCTTTACCCTTGAATCCGCTTTGGAATGGATAAATGATGATGAATTGGTGGAAGTGACGCCTTCCAGTATCCGCATGCGCAAGATGGTTCTTTCCAAGCAGCTCCGCTATAAGAATGCCAATGCGAAGAAGAGCCAGAGCGGACAGTAAGAGTTGGTGCTATAATAAAATACACAGATATTTCTGATTGTGTGCAGCAAAAGGAGGTATAGAGAAATGAAATTTGTTTCTTTATGCCTCCCTTTTTATGATGTTTTTCAGAATGGCAGGGTGGGCATATGGAACCGAAAAATTCAGATCCGGCAGCCGTATATTTCATAAAGTGTTTGATCAAAAGATATATCGATGATGATGTGGGCTCCTTTGCGTCAGAAGCGTCATACTGCTTTATCCTCGGGCTCATTCCGTTTATGATCTTTCTGGTGAACTGTATCTTGTTCTTTGCGGCGCCCCAGCTTGATACGATCCTTGATCTGCTGCAATATCTGCCGGCCCAGTTTGCGGCAAGTATGGAGGAAAATATAGCCCGTATCATCGCAGGGCGGAGTACAATATGGCTCTTTGCCGGTCTCGGCGGCGCAGTGTGGACCGCTTCACAGGGAACGGCCGTACTTGTCCGCGGGATGGATAAAATATTTTTTCAGGACAGAAATATCCAGTCCTGGTTCAAGGTCAGCCTGAAAGCCTGCTTCTTTACCGTATTTCTTGTATTTGCCATGATTCTTTCTCTTACGCTGATCGTTTTTGCCAATGCCGTCGTATTCCTTGTACAGGACTATATCATGGAACTGCCGCCTGTCTTCTGGCAGGTCTGGCGGCCGTCGCGGTATGCCATTCCTTTTGTGGTTATGAGCCTGTCTTTATCCGCTTTTTACCGTTATGCGCCAAACAGGTACATCACGAAATGGACACGCATCATTCCTGCTTCCTTTCTGGTGGCGGCGGCCCTCCTTTTCCTGACTGCAGGGTACGGTTACTATATCCTTCATATATCGGGTATGGGCGTCACTTACGGTTCCCTCATCGGCCTGATCTTCCTCTTTCTCTGGATCCATCTGGCAGTCCAGATTATTCTTGCCGGCGGTGCGGTGATCATGGCATGGGAAGATATGCGTCACCGGCGCCTGTAAGAATATTTCCGGTGGCCGGCCGGAAGAATTACAGACATCCAAAATAAAAAGTGATAAAATAATGGGAGTAAAATTGAGAAACCCGTTGTGACAGGAGGAAATGAAATGCAGATCCAGGTAATCGACCATCCGCTTATTCAGCACAAATTGACGATTATGCGCCAGAAAGAAACCAGTTCCGGTGATTTCAGAAAGCTTCTGAAGGAAATCACACTGCTCATGGGATATGAACTGACTCGTGACCTGCCTATGGAAGATATAGAAATTGAAACGCCCTTGGAAGTGATGAAAGGGAAACGCGTGGCAGGGAAGAAAGTAGGGATCGTCCCCATCCTCCGGGCGGGATTTGGAATGCTTGACGGGCTTCTGGAACTCGTTCCTTCCGCCCGTGTAGGTGTCATCGGTCTGTACCGTGACCCCGTTACGGCAAAGCCTGTGGAATACTACTGCAAACTTCCCGATGTGGAAAACCGTGATTTCATATTAATCGACCCGATGCTGGCGACCGGAGGAAGCGCCGTGGCGGCTATCGACATGATGAAGGCGAAAGGTGTAAAGAATATAAAATTTATGTGCCTCGTCGCCGCGCCGGAAGGCGTACAACTCGTGAACGACGCGCATCCGGATGTGCCGATCTACACCGCCGCCCTTGACAGGCAGCTGAATGAAAAGAAATACATCCTTCCGGGACTCGGCGATGCGGGAGACAGGATTTTCGGGACGAAGTAAAAGAAAGAACAGAAATAAAAAATGTCCGCCTTTATTTACGCGAGGCGGACATTTTCATCAGAAAGGGAAAACATGGAATTATTGGATTTACGATTCAGTGAAAAAACGCTGAAGATTTTAAAAGGGATGGCAGGACAGGTTTTTGAAAAGTACCGATGCGATCCGTCCATTTTCCATCCTGTATATCTCCTGCCCGTCGGTATTTATGCCGGCGGAAAATGCTATATAATGACGCAGGAAATAACGGACAAGGCGGCCGGCGGAAAAAAGACGGATGTTTTGGAATGGATTTTCCGTGAAGCAGAAGAAAAAGAAATCCACTCGAGCCGCCCTGCCGTGGTGCAGGAAGATCATGCCCTTCAAAAAGAAATAAAAGAAGTGCGGATCATCAATGAGAAGAAGACGCTTTCCCGCTGTGGTAAAGCGGAATACCGCGTGTATCTTACAAAGGCAGTCCGCTTCATTTTTGAAAAGGGATACCTGCAGATCAGGAAACCTGTTTATTTCTCCCCTTTCCTCAATTTGGAAGATGATGGGGAAGAATGCAGGGAATGGGAAAAATTGGACAATCTTCCTGAAGAATGGGAAGAAACATATGATGTAAATACGGAAACAGAAATCTTGGCTTATAAGAAATAAAGGCCCCTCTTTCGAGAGGGGTTTTATCGTGGGTGTCTCGCAGTAAAAAAACCTCCTTGCGGAGGCTTGAAGTTGAAACGTTATTTTTTGGGCGGATAGGTTTGGAATCCGGCAGGGGAAAGCCGGGCTGTTTTCAGCATATAGATCATGATGCCGAAGACAGTAACGAGCGTCCCGTAAAGAATGATATCCCATCCGCAGCCGTAGACCGCGTATACACTGTATACACCGCCAATGATAGCTGCCATATTCGGTAGTTTTGCTTTTGCTGCAGAGATGCCTTCTGCTTTCTGCAGATCGGGAACAGCAGCCATGGCAAGCAGGTAGGGAATGAGATTGACCATGACGGCAAGATTGATAAGGACATTGAACTGCTTTAACAGAGAGGGGCTGATTGTAGACAGCGTCAGTAGGGACTGGATACAAACCAGGGTTCCGATTGCCATGTAAGGCGCATAGAAACGATTGACTTTACGAAGATAGGAAGGGAAGTGGCCGATGGTGGCGGCCTCTCTTACCACCTCGGAGATGGTGAACTGCCATGCGGTGAGGGATACGAAGCAGGAAACAACAAGCATGGCAGATACCATATGTCCCACCGTATTTCCGAACATGGCTGCGTAAGCAAGGCCGAAAGGCGCGCCGGCAGATACCAGCTCTGTATGAGGGACAAGCCCCCCGATAATCGCCGTGGAGGTCATGTAGCATACACCGGCAATCATCGTTCCTGCCAAAACAGCGACAGGCACATTCTTTTCAGGATTTTCCACCGTGTCGGAATTGGCGCAGGCCGTTTCGAGACCGAGGAATGCCCAGAGAATGACGGCGATGGAATCGCGCATGGTGAGATAGAAAGGCATATCATGAGGGTTCCAGGCAGCCACATAGATGTCCGGGCTGAAAAAATACCAGCCGCAGAGAAGAAGGCCAATGACCGGAAGAAGAATGCAGATCATGCCCAAAGAGGTGAATTTGCCGAATTTCTTTGGTCCGACAAGGCTGATGGAGGCGGCGACGACAAGCGTGCCGATGGTTGCCAGACAAACTTCCATGGGAGAAAGGTCAAAACCGAAAACGTAAGAACCGTAGCTTACTACGCCGGTAGCGATAGCTACGTTGGCGATAATCAGGGAAATGGCGTAAGTGTAGTTGGAAAGGAAGTTTCCAAGACGGCCGAACCGGTATTCCGCATAACCGCCCATGCCGCCTACCTTTTTGCTGTACATACCGCATTTGGCAAAAGCGTAGGCAAGAATAGTAGCGCCGATAGAGGCAAGAATCCAGGCGAAAATGGAAACCGTACCGATTTCCGCGAGTGTTGCCGGCAAAAGAATAATGCCGGATCCCATCATGTTGATGGCGGTGACTGTGGTGAGCTGTACCACTCCCATTTTTCTGCTTTCAGACAATGTAGTTCCCTTCTTTCTTATACCAATTTCCGACACATATTCGGAACGGGGGAAGATATTTGTCCGGAATCTCACCGGAATGCCCGATTTTCAGGCATAGGCAATCCCCATTTACTTTCGTTATGGTGAAAGAAACAGGGAAACAAAGAAAACCGTTCACTTCGAGAAGTGCTCCGCAGCTCAGCTGCACTTTCATGCAGGGCGCGTAATATTTTTGCTGAAAGAAATATATCACAGATAAACAGGAAGTACAATAGGAAATTTCAAAAAAATATATTTCTTTATCCTTGAGGACTTTTGAGGACCTTTGAGGAGTAGAAAGAAAAATGAAGAAAAACGAAAAAAATGGAACGCTATCGGATATTGATATGGATTGGAGTGATACATCATGATACATTCAGATTTCCGGGGGCTATAAAAATAGAAATCTTGAAACGCCGTTTTTATCGGTTTTTTTAAAAATATCTGGGGAAGGACAATAATTTCAAAAATGGATATTTATTCATTCTGATAAATATGTTGCAAAAACAATGAATGCGGTCCGGGATCCGATTGTCCTGTGAGAGGCTGAAATCTCCTCATTTCTCCCTATATGGACTTTATTTGCCCGAAATGATTTTGAAATTGATAAGAAGCCTTATGTAATTGAGAAAATGATATTTTTTCTTTTTATGGGTACAAAATTTTTTTATAAATAAAGAATGGGGAAGATCTTAACCCGGTAAAGGAAAAACGGGAAGAGGAAATCTGTTTCCTATGGCAGAAATGATTTTGGAAGGCAGGCCTCTATTTCTGTTTGTAAAAAGACTTTCTAAACGGAACGGGAGTCGTAAGGAACGGTTCTTATCAAATTGACAATATATTTTTATCTGCTTATACTTAATAATATATCCTTATAATGGGAGTTTTATAAAATATTTATAGAAAAAGGAGCAATTGGCATGGCAGAATTGCAGCATACACTTGTGACAAAAGAAGGTCTTGAAAAATTACAGAAAGAATTGGATGAACTTCGTACAAAGACGCGCGGCGAGGTAGCACAACGTCTGAAAGAAGCCATCGCTATGGGCGACCTTTCTGAAAACTCCGAATATGATGATGCAAAAAACCAGCAGTCTTTCGTAGAAGGACGTATTAAGGAACTGGAACAGCAGATCCGTACGGCGGAAATTATTGACAGCGGCAAAAAAGGGAGAAAGAGCCGCGTCGATGTAGGAATGACGGTAACCATTGAAGCGCTGGAAGACCATGTGGAAGAAACGGTGAAGATCGTGGGCAGCACGGAATCGGATCCTTTTGAAGGGAAGATTTCCAATGAGTCTCCGGTCGGCCGCGCACTGATGGGCGCCAAAGCGGGGGATATTGTAGAAGCGGAAGCGCCAAGCGGTGTTGTAAAGTATAAAGTTATTAAGATCAAAGCATAAATTTTATTGCTGATTGGTTATATGCAAAGAGAGGTTTCGGAATGGAAGAAAAACTGAACGACCAGATGCTGATCCGAAGGGGGAAGCTGGAGAAGATTGCCGCACTGGGATTTGAGCCTTACGGCGGAAAGTATGAATGCACCCATCACAGTGAAGATATCCATGCGGATGCGGCAGCTTTGGAAGCAAGCGGGGAGCATGTCAAAGTGGCAGGCCGTATTATGATCGTCCGCGGGCACGGAAAAACGGCATTCTGCACACTTCGTGATGAAAAAGGGGATATCCAGCTTTATTTCCGGAAAGATACTGTCAGTGAAAATGAATGGAACCTCTTCAAACTGGTAGACATGGGAGATATCCTCGGGGTAGAAGGCACTGTATTCACTACACACACGGGAGAAACGACCATCCGTGTCCTGCACTTCACCATGCTTTCCAAGTCTCTCCGCCCGCTTCCGGAAAAGTGGCACGGCCTTACGGATAAGGAACAGCGCTACCGCCAGAGATATCTTGATCTTATTGCCAATCCCGATGTAAGAAAAACATTCATCAAGAGGGCGAATATGCTCCAGGCTATCCGGAACTGGTATACCGCACACGGTTTCCTCGAAGTGGAAACGCCGGTTCTTCAGCCGCTCTACGGCGGTGCGAATGCAAGACCTTTCATGACGCATTTCAACGCGCTGGATATGACCATGTACCTCCGCATTGCGCCGGAACTTTATTTAAAGAGACTTCTTGTCGGCGGGTATGAACGCATATTTGAAATCACCCGCAACTTCCGCAATGAAGGCATGGATACCCGTCATAATCCGGAGTTTACCGCTATTGAAACATACCAGGCTTATGGCGATATCGATGATGTCATTGACCAGACGGAACAGATCGTGGCAGCCTGCGCCATGGCTTCTTACGGCACTACGAAATTCACCTATGAAGGAACGGAAATTGACGTGGCAGGTCCATGGCCGAGACTCACCATGGCAGAAGCGGTAAAGAAATATACTGGCGAAGACTTTGATGCCTGCAAGACCATCGAGGAGGCACGTGCCATCTGTGACAGACTTCATGTGGAATATGGTGAATTTGACGGTTTCGGCAAGCTTCTGGCAGCTGCTTTTGACGACTATGTAGAAGAACACCTTATCCAGCCTGTCCACATTACAGAGCATCCCATCGAAGTATCTCCGCTGTCCAAACTGGATCCCAAAGATCCGAGATATACCATCCGTTTCGAGTCTTATATTTATGGACGCGAACTGGCAAACGGATTCTCCGAATTAAATGATCCGCTGGATCAGAGGGCGCGTTTTGAAATGCAGGTAGAAGAAAGAGAGCATGGCGATGATGAAGCGCATCCCATCGATGAAGACTTCCTTACTGCTTTGGAATACGGTATGCCCCCGACAGGCGGACTCGGCATTGGGCTTGACCGTCTTTTCATGCTCATGACCAATTCTTCCAGTATCCGAGACGTTCTTCTTTTCCCTGCGATGCGGCCGGAAGGCGACCAGGGGAAAACGGAAGTGAAGGAGGCGGTCCCTGCCGTTCCTGAAAAAATTGATTTTTCCAAAGTAAAAGTAGAACCTTTATTTGAAGATACGGTTGATTTTGAAACTTTCAGCAAATCGGACTTCCGCGCAGTGAAAGTCAAAGACTGCACAGCGGTCAAGAAGAGCAAGAAACTTCTTCAGTTCACACTGGACGATGGATCCGGCAAAGACCGCACCATCCTTTCCGGCATTCATGCCTTCTATGAACCGGAAGACCTCATCGGCAAGACGGTGATCGCTATCGTGAACCTGCCCCCGAGGAATATGATGGGCATCGACTCCTGCGGTATGCTGCTTTCTGCAATCCATGAAGAAGACGGTGAAGAAAAACTTCATTTGCTCATGGTAGACGACCATATCCCTGCGGGAGCAAAGCTGTATTGATATTTGATAAGACAAAAGCACTTACTGGACGGTAGGTGCTTTTTTACGGATTGGTATAGAGGAAAGGGAAGAAGAGGAATTTATGGAAATACGCAAAGCAACGATAGATGATTTGGCATTGGTATCTGCGGTGGAAGCGGAGTGTTTTCCTCCTGCCGAAGCGGCGACGAAGGATTCTTTCAAAGAGAGGCTCACTTATTACGGCAATCATTTCTGGCTCCTCTTTGAAAAGGGAAAACTGATTTCTTTTGCGGACGGTATGGTGACAAACCTTACGGATCTTACTGACGAAATGTATGAGAAAGCAGACATGCATGATGAACATGGCGCATGGCAGATGATTTTCGGGCTGAATACGATTCCTGCATGCCGGAAGAAAGGATATGCGGGAATAGTGCTCCGCCGCGCCATCCATGATGCGGAAAAGGAAGGACGGAGAGGTCTTGTCCTCACCTGCAAGAAAGAACTGATCCATTACTATGGCAAGTTCGGTTTTCTTAACGAAGGAATATCTGTATCGGTTCACGGCAATGTGGTGTGGTACCAGATGCGTCTTACTTTTTAAAGGATAAAAGACAGAAAACAGCTGACAGAAGATAGAAGTCAGATTCATGCTTACAGTCTTCCTCACCACGGTAATAGATCCTTCGCATATCTCTGGATGACGTTTTAAGAGTAGAGTTGCTTTTATCAGGGGAAACCTAAACGGAAATCAGCTATCGGCTAATAGAAGTCAGCGGTCGGAAAACGGAAAACAGTATTATGACACTTTTTCTTACAGCGTCATTAGTACCATATAAGTGTAGCAAAGAGAAATACAACATTTCCCCTGCTGCACTTATTTTATTATAGTAAGGGAAGCAGCTGGCCTGACACCCCGTCATTGGGTTTTCAGAACGATCACAAGAATACTTTGTAGAGAAAGCGGTAAACGATAATTGTTATGAAGAGTGAAAAATCTATTATGCTGATGACAGAAAACGGAAATCAGCTGACAGAAGACGGAAAACAGAATACGGAATCATGCTTACCGCTTTCGTCATTACGGTAATAGACTCTTCGTTTCACTCTGAGTTACGGTTTTAGAGCTTTCAGCTGCCAGCTTCCGGTTGTCGGCTTTAATCTCGTAGCTAACAGCTAACAAGACAGAATCATTGTTGGTACACTGACTGACGTTTGACAGGCAGTGTTGCTTTTATTGGTACTCGACAGATGAAAATCGAAAAATCCCTTACCGATGCGCGGCAGGGGATTTTTACGTAGGTTCCTGTATTTTTTCGTTTGCCATGTCTGAGGACATTTTGATGACATGGCCTTTATAGTCTGTCATCATGAGTGTATCAAGGAGACCGCTGATTTGATGGGATTCAGAAATGCCCGTTTTGCACCAGAGGGCAAAATGCTCGCAGTTGTTCGAGAAAAGGTTATAATTCGATTCACCGATACGGCTCCGCGCACGGGCTAGAGTTTCCTTTGGCGTGTATAATCTGTACTCCACAATTTTCAGGTAGTCCCACAGTTTGCCGGAGCGTTCGGGATGCTCCATTAGTTTTTTGAAACCGGAGAATTCCATATTTTCCGTAGGAATACCGTAGACCGGAGGGAAGCAGCATGTGTAGTAAATCTCCATACCGTTCAGGAATTCTTCTATAGAGGCTTCATGAATGAGGATTTTAAAATTTTCTGACGGGTCTATGTCATAGTGGATGACACGGTTATCTCCGGCGTAAATGCCGAAGTGCTCGAAGCCGATCCTGTGGACGCAGATGACATCGCCCGGACTGGCATGGCGCATATCTTCTTTTTCCGGTTCCAGATCCAGTACGTCCCGTGTTTTCGATATGACGATATTCAGCGCGAAAAAGACGGGATAAAGAAGGATGGAGAAGAGGCGGATAATCTCTGAGAAAAGGAAATAGGATTCTTTGTCTTGCTGTCCTGCCCTTGGCGGGGAAACACGATTTTTTATCTTCATATTCATATAACGGGATAGATAACGGAACGGAAACAAAAATCCAATTCTTCCGGCGTCTGTTTCATACGGTTCTTTACCCACCACTGGACCATTTCCACAAAACTGCCTGTAATGTGGTTCAGAAGAAATTCATCGGGAATATCCTTTTTCTGATGATCTGAAGATTGGAGAATATATATGCTGATGAGACTGCGCAGGCTGTCCCTGAAATATTTAAGGAAGATATCGCTGCTTTCGGAAGTGAGCAGGTCTTTGATGTGGTAAGAGTTATCCTTGATATGCTGGAGGATGTGGCAGAAAACCGGATCCGGTACACCGGGAGCATTGTGATGGTCTGCAGGGAGGTCATGGTTCATGACGCCGTCGATGATATGCCGGAAGAGTTCCGTGCACATGGCGTTCAAAAGGTCGTCTTTCGTCTGGAAGTGGGAATAAAAAGTGCTCCGCCCGATATTCGCGCGGTCGATGATGGTTTGTATGGTAATGCGTGAATAAGATTCCTCCGATAAAAGTTCGCTGAACGCGTCAAAGATAGCGGTTCGCGTTTTTTGCTGTCGTCTGTCCATAAAAACTCCTGTGAAATATTTCTCAAACAATTTGTTTCTTATTGGCTATATTATCACAGTTTGTTTCAAGTTTAAAGATAAAAATCCGGTAACTGAAATTTGAAGGTATTACAATCCTGTTTTGATGCTATATGAAAAGATCGGATAAAATAATACACATTGAGATTATTATAAATAAATGATAGTTTAAAGCTAATAGGTACGAGTGATTTCTATTTGCCTTAAGGAGGAAGAATGGAATTAAAAGAAATAGGGAAAATACACAGTCCTTACAAAACAGTAAAAGAAGCGCCGCGGCAGGGAAAGATTTCTGATAAATTTTGTGAGATTGAGATCTTTCCGGCTTATGAAGCAGCACTGCTTCATGCGGATGAAGGGAAATATTATGTGGTTTTATATTTTGCCCACGAAGCTGACCGCACGGCCCTGCAAACAGTGCCGCCCTGGGCAAAGGAACCTTACGGCGTATTTGCCAGCCGTTCGCCGCACCGGCCGAATCCCATCAATCTATGCGTGGTCAAACTGGTAAGGCGGGAAAAGAACAGGCTTTTTGTAATCGGGCTGGATGCCATTGACGGAAGCGGCCTGATTGACATAAAACCTTATGTGAGGGGGCTGGATGAAGCGGAAGAGTAGCCAATGAAAACAGACACCGCGATGAAATTGTATTTCCGCAGTGTCTGTTTTTGTTGGCTGTAAACAAGTGATACAGCTTATTCAAAAAATGCGGTGCATGCCGTGACCAGGTAAGCGGTATCTTTCGTGCCTGCTGTTTCATAAGAGGAGTGCATGGCGAGCTGGGGAAGTCCGATGTCCACCGTAGGCATGGAAACCTTGGTATTAGAAATATTTCCCAGGGTGGAACCGCCGGGGATATCGCTCCTGTTCGTAAAGGTCTGTGTCGGCACTTCTACGCGGCGGCAGAGGTCGCGGAAGAAGGCGGCGGAGAATCCGTCAGTGGCGTATCTCTGCTGGGCATTAAATTTAATGACGATACCTTCATTCAGGCGTGGCGCGTTTACGGGGTCGGCATATTCTCCATGATTCGGATGGAGCGCGTGGCCGTTGTCGGCGGAAATCATGAAGCTTCGGGCAATCATGGCTTGTGTTTCGTCATAGCTGTAACCCAAAGAACGGGAGATCCTTGTCAGTGTATTCTTGAGGAAGGTGGCACCGGCGCCCTGATTTGTGGCGCTGCCAACTTCTTCATTATCGAAAAGGGCGTAAACGCAGATATGCTTTTCCTTTTTTCCTGCGGTGAATCCACGGAACGCGGCGAAAGCGCATTGAAGGTCATCCAGCCTGGCGGAAGAAATAAATTCATGCCGCTCTCCCCACAGGGTTCCCTCTATACGGGAATAAAGGTACAGGTCATGGCCTAAAATATTTTCCGGCGCAACCTGTGCTGTAGCGGCAACGGCATCCATAAAGGACAGGGAATCGTCCGCCGTCCCGTAAAGAGGAAGGAGATCCTGCTGTATATTCCAGGCGTGCCCGCCGTTTGCAGTACGGTCCATATGGATGGCGACGGAGGGAATGACGAGTGTCGTCCGATCGAGATTGACCAGTTTGGAAACGAGTTTTCCATTTTCCGAAACGATGATACGGCCTGCTGCCGACAGGGGGCGGTCGAGCCAGGTGGACATGATCATGCCGCCGTAGCCTTCCACGTTCAGCCGGACATACGCAGCGTCGCGGAGTTCGGGATTTTCTTTGATTTTAAAAGAGGGAGAGTCGCCATGGCTTGCCGTTATTCGGAACGTATGACCGCCGTCTTCAGGGATGGTAAATGCCATGAGGGCGGAGCCGTTTCTTGTGACGACATATTTCCCGCCTCTTTCAATCTGCCACGGGTCTTCTTCCCGTATTTCCGTAAAACCTGCATAAGAAAGCGCCGTCCGGATGCTGTTTACAGCATGAAAAACAGACGGTGCTTTGGCAATGAAGTGGAGCAGGTCGCGGTTTATTTCTTCATAAACGGCGTCCATGGCTTACTTCTTATGTACTTTTCTCTGGTAGACCGCTTCTGCCATCTGTGCGCGTTCACGGATAACGGGATTGGTGGAGTTGACGGAGGTCGCGGAGAAGTTGCTCTTATAATGGAGTTTCTTTGTGGTCTTTTCCATTTCTTTCACCTGGATGGTTCCGGCGGTTCTGTCATAGACATAAGTATAAGTGCAGGTGCCGTCAGGAAGCTGTTCTACCGCAACGAATTCCAGTATGTCGTGGCCATCGGTGGTCGGCTTGTACCGTGCTTCAGCAAGGTCAATGGTAACGGTTTCGCTGTACTTCCACAGTTTTTCAGCGGAAACCGGCATGGTCATGGTTGCGATGACTGCTGCCGCACCAAGGGCTGTCAATAATTTTTTCATCAGGTTCACTCACTTTCAAAATATAAAAAAGTAGTTTAAAACTGTTAATATTATATCATATGGAGTTACAGTAAATATAGTTTTGTTTGACGCTGCTGCGGGCTCTGCGTACAATGGGAATAACGGAAGCTATAAGGAGGTTCTATGAATTATCGCTGCATCGTACAGTATGACGGTACCCGTTACGAGGGCTGGCAAAAGCAAAAGCGTACGGAAGAAACGATTCAGGGGAAATTGGAGAAAACTCTTCGGAAAATAACGGGGGAAGAGGTGCAGGTCATCGGCGCGGGACGGACAGACGCCGGGGTCCATTCGCTGGGACAGGTAGTGAATTTCCATCTGAAAGGGAGATGGAAAGCGGAAGAATTGGAAACGGCTTTGAATGGGTATTTGCCTGACGATATTGCTTTGAAGCATATGGAGACAGCGGAGGAACGATTCCACAGCCGTTTCAGTACTTTGGAGAAAACATACCGTTACCGGATCCGCACGTCGACGGAGAAAAATGTGTTTGAACGGCGCTTCGTGTGGCAGTATGGAAAGTCTCTTGATATAGAAGCAATGAAGAAAGCGGCAGCATTTTTAATAGGAACTTATGATTTCACTTCCTTCTGCGGAAATAAGAAAATGAAAAAGTCTGCGGTCCGCTGTATTTCCAAAATTGAAATGAAAGAAATAAAGGGAGAACTGCAGATCGATTTTACCGGAGACGGTTTTCTCCAGGGCATGGTGCGCATTTTAGTGGGAACGCTTGTGGAAGTGGGCGAAGGGAAACGGAAAGCGGAGAGTATTCCCGCCATACTGGAATCAAAAAGCAGGGAGAAAGCAGGATTCACTGCGCCGCCTCAGGGATTGATTCTTGTTTCGGTAAGGTATGAAATATAGAACGGAAGAAGCACTTCATATCCGGTAATTCACACGGATTCGGGTGTTTCTTTTATGCTATAATAGGGTACAAACAAATTGGAAAGCCTTGAAGCGGAAATAAAGGACCCTCAAAGGGAGGAATGAATGGCACCGGTAAAAATGATAGCGATCGATTTGGACGACACGCTTCTTCACGATGATATTTCACTTTCCGATTATACGAAAGATATTCTTCGGAAAGTGATGGAAAGAAATATCCGCATCGTCATTGCCACAGGCCGTATGTTTCAGGCCGCCCGCCCATGGGGGCAAGCCATCGGTCTTGGAGATGTGCCGCTGATCTGTTATACGGGTGCGTTTGTGGGGCTTTGCGAAAGCGGCAGAGTGCTCCGCGATGTGACAATGGATATGGAAACGGCACAGGGCATTATAGATACGGCCCATGAACGGGGATGGTACATGCATGCCTATATTGATGATGAAGTGTACGTGCCTTTCCGCGATGAGCGTACGGAGAGTTATGAAAAGCAGTGCGGCGTTTCCGCCCATGTTCTGGGAGAGGATTTCTGGACGCTTGCCAAAGAACCGACGAAGCTCCTGATATTTGACAGAGACCCGCAGGTTATGGCAGAGGTGGAGCGGGTACTTTCTGAAAAGTTCAGCTATGCCACGAACCAGGTGAAATCGAAGCCGGAGTTTTTTGAAATGAACAGGAAAGGCATGTCCAAGGGGGCGGCGCTCGCCGAGCTTTGTGACCGCTGGGGGATTCCTTTGTCAGGTTTGATGACTTTTGGGAACGGGCATAACGATATTTCCATGTTTAATCTGACTGATTGGTCTTTTGCCGTTGAAAATGCGGCGGAATCGGCAAAAGCGGCGGCTCATTTCATCACGGCGTCGAATAATGAGGATGGTGTGGCAAAAGCCATAGAGAAATATGTATTGGAGGTATAAGTAATGGAACGGTTTCGTTTTGTGATTATCACGGGCATGAGCGGTGCGGGGAAAACGAATTTCATGCAGAAGCTGGAAGATATGGGGTATTACTGTGTGGATAACCTGCCGCCGGTCCTGATTGCCCGTTTTGCGGACCTTTGCTGGAAGAGTACGTCCAATACCCGCCATGTGGCGGTGGTTTCCGATATCCGGGGCGGTTCTTTTTTTGACGCGCTTCCCCAGGCGCTGGACGAATTGAATAAACGGGGGATTCCCCATGAAGTGGTTTTCTTGGAAGCATCGGACGAAGCTCTTGTGCGGCGGTATATGGAAACCCGTCGGCAGCACCCTTTGGCCAAAACGATGCGCATTCAGGAAGGCATAGAGGCGGAACGAAAAATTCTTGCCGGTGTCCGCGCACAGGCGGATGTCATTATCGACACTACCGCTATGAAACCGGCTGATCTGCAGGAATACATGGGGAGCCGTTTCGGCGCGGTGGATAAGAAACGGGACATGCAGATTACTGTATTTTCCTTCGGCTTCAAATACGGTATTCCTATTGATGCCGATATGGTCATTGATGTTCGTTTCCTGCCGAACCCTTTCTATGTAGAAGAATACAAGCACTGGACGGGGCGCGTGCCGGAAGTGGCGGCATATATTGAAAAATCACCGGTTACTAAAGAATTCAAAAGAAAACTTTTTAATTTCATAGGATTCATAGTGGATCAGTTCAGGGATCGGGGAAAAACGCAGTTTACCATTGCTATCGGCTGTACCGGCGGTATGCACCGTTCCGTTTTCGTGACAGAAAAACTGGGAGCCCACCTGAAAGAAAAGCATGCCCATGTGAACGTGGAACACCGTGATTTGCACAGGAACCGCATTGTTCGCGATGCAGATGATAAGTAGGAGGAAAACAAATGAAACTGCTCCTGCAGTGGTTTTATCCCGGATTAAATATAAAAAGATGGATGCTGCTCTTCTCTTTCGGCCTCATGCTTTTAGTGTTCGGAGCGGCTCTTGTCATGAACTACCAGGTCTTTGGTCGGATTGAAGAGGAAATACTTCACCTCCTGTTCGTTCTTACAGGGACTTACAGCTATACATTTCTTGCTGCGGCAGGGATTTTTTTCGTGTTCATCGGCCTGTTTTTCATGTTGTGGGCGATCCGCAGGCTGGTGAAACGTTTCTTCAGCCTTGTGGCACCGGATCAGGAAAGCGTGTCCCGCCATATCGTGTCGAAATGGGAATTGTCCCGCGGGCTGAAAGTCGTGGCTATCGGAGGAGGACACGGATTGTCCATGCTTCTCCGCGGATTGAAAACAAAGACTTCCAATATTTCCGCTATTGTTACGGTGGCGGATGACGGCGGCTCTTCCGGCCGGCTTCGTGAAGAAATGAATATTGTCGCGCCCGGGGATTTACGCAATTGTCTGGTGGCTTTGGCAGATAAAGAAACGGTACTGGAACAGCTCTTCCAATATCGTTTTGGCGGGGAAGGAGAACTGGCGGGCCACAGTCTGGGCAATTTATTTCTGGCGGCGCTCATGAAGGAATTTGGAAATGTGCAGAATGCTTTGGAAACGGCCAGCACCGTTTTAAATATCCGCGGGCAGGTCATGCCGGCGACGGCGCAGAAAATCCGCCTCTGCGCGAAAATGTCCGACGGCAGTACGATTAAAGGGGAATCGGAAATTGCTGCTTATGTCGAAAAAAAAGGCGGCAAAGTAAAAATCATCCATGTGGATACCGTTCCGTCGGCTCCCATTGCTGTAGGCGATGCGTTGGAAGCAATCCGCAATGCCGACCTGATTACCTTGGGCCCGGGTAGCTTGTATACCAGCGTGCTTCCCGACCTTCTTGTACCTGAGATTCTTACGGCGATCAAGGAAAGTTCCGCGCCGTGCATGTATATCTGCAACGTGATGACCCAGCCGGGCGAGACCCTCGGTTATACCGTCAGTGACCATTTAAAAGCCCTTGTCGATCACGTGGGGAAAGGGGTCATTGACTATGTTCTTGTCAACAACGGTGTGCCGAAGAAAGATGTACTGAAACGTTATGAAAAAGTACAGGCGTATCCGGTGGAAATAGATCGGAAGAAAATCCAGCGTATGGGGATAATCCTTATTGAAGAGGATTTGCTCGGCGTTGAAAAAGGCGCTGTTCATGATACGGATACGCTTTGCAATGAAATCATCCGTATTTCCGGACTTCTGAAAACCAATATTGCGCCTGAAGTATTGTCGGGGTATCTGGGGAGGGCGAAGTAATGTCATTTACGGAGCAGGTGAAGAATGAGCTTGCCCGTGTTGTCCGTCCCGATAAAGAAAGCAGAAGCGGGGAACTGCTGGCACTTCTTCGTATGGGCGGCGCAATTGTTACGGGAGCGCAGGGGAAAAAGGGCGTGGAATTTTCTACGGGGAACAGCGCCGTTGCCCGCCGTGTCCTCGTCTGCCTGAAAAAAGATTTCAATCTTATGCCGTCAGCTATGGTGCGGCAGGGACGGAAGCTGCGCAAGAAAAATGTGTATACTTTGACCGTTCGTCCGTCAGCAGACAGCTTGCGGTTCCTTGGGGAAATGGGATTGGATCCGCTCATGGATATCCGTGATGCGGGCCGGCTGGTGTCTGCCGAAGAACGGCGGTCTTATCTGGCGGGCGCTTTCCTTGGCGGCGGTACGGTGAGCCGGCCGCAGGGCGATTACCACCTGGAATTGGTGACACAGTCGCTGCGGTTTGCCGGAGAACTCATTGCCGTGATGCGTTCCTTCAAATTGAATGCCCGTATGACCGATCGAAAAAATGATTACATCGTCTACATCAAAGGCGGTGATGATGTGAGCTCTTTCTTGCAGATTGTCGGCGCGGCAAACAGTTATATGGATTTTGAAAGTGTTCGCGTGGTGAAAGATATGCGGAACCGTGTCAACCGCCAGGTAAATTGTGAAACGGCAAATCTGCAGAAATCAGTGGACGCTGCTGTCCGCCAAATGCGGGATGTGGAAAAATTATTGCAGTATAAACGATTATCCGAATTGTCACCGTCTGTTCGCGCCGCCTGCGAAGCGCGCATGAAAAATCCGGACGCTTCCATGGCGGAATTGGCGGATCTATGCGGCATCACCAAGTCGGGACTGGCCCATCGGTTCCGTAAAATAGCCTCCATGGCGGAAACATTGGCAGGAAGGGTAAAAGGCAGAAAGTAATGAACATAAAAATATGGATTGCCGCTATGGCGGCCGCCGCCTGCGGAGCGGTTACGGCGGCAGGGGCGTCGCCTTTGGATATTTCCTATGAAGAAATCCCTTTGGAAAAGATAAAAGCGGAAGATACGCTGATCTTATCAGACAGCCCTGAATATGCCCGAAACTACGGAATCCTTGCGGAAGGTACCGTGTTGAAAGGGAAAGGCCGGATTTACTATTATCATGTAAATGAGACGGGAAAACCGGCGCGCCTTGCGGTTTATGGCGTGAGCGATAAAGGAGAAGAGATCAAAGTCGTCCGTACGCTCCGGGGGGAACCGAGCCGCAGCTACGTGCCTACGGGAAAGACGCTTTCTTTCAGAGAAGTGACGGCTAAGCAGCAGCCGCCGCGAAACGTTATGCTGGAGAAAGGAAAGCGGACTATTCTTTTTGAAGATAACGCAAAAGGGATCCGGCAAGATGATTTGGTCAGCGGTATCGTGGAAGTGGAAACGTCGTCGCCCGTCCGATTCGGCGCGGCTATTCTTCCTTATGAAGGCAGTGTGGAAAAGCATCTGGAAAAGGCAAGGTACCTTCCTCCGGACTCCCATGAAATGCGGGGAACATTTCCCATGCACGTTTATTTTGAAAGCGGCGTGTGGGACGCGGAAAAAAGCGCAGGAAAAATTGAATTGGGTTCTGCCGAAAGCACAGCATTTTTTCAGGAAGGAAGGGACGAACTTAATTTCATCGGGCGGGAAAATACGGGGAACTACGGTATTACCTGCCATTTGACAATCCACAGCAAAGGGACGGGGAAGTATGATCTTTATCTGAACCCGAACGGAGGTGTTTTTGAAGGGACACTGGAAATCGGGCAGGACCGCAGGCTGCTCCGGATATACCGTACGGAACGTTATGGAACCCGCTGGTTCGGCCATGATACCATTTACGATTATGAGAAACTGGGAACTTGGGAAGCGGGGAAAGATCTATATATCCGGTTTATCCCGCCGGGTGCTTGCTATTTTCCGATCCGATTATTATTTGTACCGAAGAAATAGGGTGACATGATGAAATTTATCCAATTCCGCATCGGGGATGTCGTACAGATGAAAAAGCAGCATCCCTGCGGTTCTTCCGAATGGGAGGTCCTTCAGCTGGGCAGCGATATGCGTGTCAAATGCCGTGGCTGCGGCCGCATCGTTTTGATTGCGCGTCCGAAGTTCTTAAAAGGTGCGAAGAAAGTATTGAACCGTGATGTCAGCGGGCCGACGGAACTGGTGAGCCGCAAAGAAGAAACGGAGTAAAGAGTATTTCATTTTGAAAAGGGAATGCCTGACTGCCACGGCTGTGGAAATGGTGGACAGCAGCGGCGGTTGGTGCTATAATCAGTAGGCGTAAGCGATAGGAACGACCCGTGAAAACTCTTGACAATAAGGTGGCCTGTATGTATAATAACTCTTGTCACTGATGTGCTGGCGTAGCTCAGTTGGTAGAGCAGCTGATTTGTAATCAGCAGGTCGTAGGTTCGAGTCCTATTGCCAGCTCCATGTGGGCGGATTCCCGAGTGGTTAAAGGGAGCAGACTGTAAATCTGCCGGCTTTGCCTTCATAGGTTCGAATCCTATTCCGCCCACCAATGACGCGGGGTGGAGCAGTTGGTAGCTCGTCGGGCTCATAACCCGAAGGCCGCAGGTTCAAGTCCTGCCCCCGCAACCATGTTTATTATCTTCATTCATATAGATTGCTGATATAGCTCAGTCGGTAGAGCGTATCCTTGGTAAGGATAAGGTCACCAGTTCAATCCTGGTTATCAGCTCCATGGCGGCTTAGCTCAGTTGGCTAGAGCAAGCGGTTCATACCCGCTGTGTCCGGAGTTCAAATCTCTGAGCCGCCACCAGCGTAGAAGATCCTCTGTGTCAGGGGATTTTTTATTTGCTTTTTATGACGTATTTTAAGGGAGCTTTGTTTAAAAAGAAACATTTCTTGGGGAATCTTTATGGGAATAAGGATACCTTTCGGCGCTTCCTTGTTTCCTGTCGTTTTTATATGTATAATAGGAAAAGCGAAAAATCTTTTTTATTGAAGGAGAGAAGATATGGCAAAAGCACATTATGAAAGAACCAAACCGCATGTAAACATCGGTACCATCG